>JFJP01036946.1_pt1 | contig 121018 bp, 95 predicted proteins | sample 431651 | NCBI WGS metagenome assembly JFJP01 (sample SAMN02602958, study PRJNA72255) | Microbial mat metagenome, whole genome shotgun sequencing project. | biome: fresh water; feature: sink hole; material: water; isolation source: purple microbial (photo- and chemosynthetic) mats found in...
CGGAAAGCTGCCGGCTGACGCCTGCGGCAATGATCTTTCCTGAAGCAGTTTCAAAGAAAAGTATTGTCTTGCTGGTCATAAGGTATTGGTAGATTGTGTTATACTGACACAGGAACACCTGGTCATGCCGCTTTCAAAGATAATAAAACAACTGTTGCTCCGTCAAATAAACAGCGCAGCGGCAGCTGATCCGGCTTAGTCGCCGAATCTCGGATTGACAACATTATTGTATATTGACCCGAAAGTATAGGTCAGCCCTATCCCGGTTTCAAGCTGATAGCCTGTAGCCTGTTCCCTGAGCCTGAGAAGCCTTTCAGCTTCTGACAGCTCGCCTTTTCTGAGACTCAGCTGGTCATTGATATGTGCCGCTTCAATGTTAAGAAACAGTGAAAGGCCCTTGAATACCCTTATTCTGGCGTAGAGGTCCGTAGCCACCATATTCTTTGAAAAATCATGAAAATAATTCAGACCCCAGACCGACAGATAGACTGATCCCCATTTCTTCTGTACCTCATAAGCAATCCTAATCTGTTGTCCGAAAAGATTCTCGGTGATCTTGTTAAAGATCGTTGTATCAGTATAATTGCAGTACTGGTACCCTATACTGTAAAGAAATCTCAGCTGACGGTGGGTAGCTTCTGAGTAGGGAAAAAGGTCATATTCCAAGGCGGGCATGACCCTTGTGGTAAGATCATAATTCTCACTTGATGATGAGTTTATTTCCCAGATCAAACCTGCAGACCAGTGCTCTCCGAGGCTTTTCACAAAGAGATTGTCCATGCCAACATAGCTTCTGATATACGTGGTATCCAGGTCATCTTCAATAAACCTCTGCTTTGTAAACCTTTGATCGATCTCAACTTCCAGTTTTATATCAGGAGTTACCTTTGTTATTCTCAGTGAGTTTTCCAGTTCAAGTCTTTTATAATACTCTTCGGCAGTATACTGGGGACTGGTCTGGATCTCAAATACCCAGTTTTTCCATCTGTCAACAACCTCCTCCTGCTCAAGGGAGCTGGTATGCGAGATTTCAATTTCATCTATTAAGGGGGTTCGGCTGGCAAATCTGATTAAGCCTGCCTTCAGGATATTGGTGCGTTTTTCCCTGATCTCCACCGATGTATTCTGGGGGTTGGTCGTATAGGTTAGGGTATCGTCCATTCCTTTGAATTCTTCCATGCCGTGGAAGGTGTAGGTGTACAGATCGCCTCCATTTCCCGAGTTCTGCCTGGTAACGAGCACATACACCTGGGCATCCTGAACCTGGCGTACATAATTCACCCATGGAATCTCCTGACGTGTGTAGCTCAAATCGCAATTGTTGCAGTCGAGAAATAACCTGACCGCATTTTCCCGGAGATTGTCGGGTGCCGGTTCCGATGCCGGTTCTGTTAACGGTTCCGATGCCGGTTCCTTTACCGGATCCTGTGCAACAGCGGCAATTGAAACCAGGGCAGTAAATAATGTTATCAGCAATCGGGGAATAATTTGTGGCTTCATATAGTTTGCGTCTTAATCAGGATAGCCGCAAAGATATTTAAAAGGTCATGGCTGATAATTTTTTAACAACAATTAACAGGAAAAGGTAGACAGATGGTCATCGCGGCGAGAGTGATTGGATGTCGCCGGATATTTCGATGCATGCGTTTCTTCCCTCGCCGGTGTAGATGATCCGCCCTGTGCTTCTTTCAGTCAGCGTGAGGCTGATGACAGAGGTCATGCTCTCTTCTATTCGCCCGCCCATCATGCCTTTCACCGGAGCCGCGAGTGCTGTCGGTTTGTCAACCGGGGCTGAGATGCTGATGATGCTGTTACTGTTTCTGAATTCCAACTCAATGGCAGAGCTTGTGACAGAGAGACTGCTTAGGCGCGTTCTGTTGTACTCGGTAAAACGGTACAACCGGTCGCCAAGCCAGAGCCCCGCAATAAACCCGGTGAATTTGCCGGTGACCCAGGGAATCCTAGCCACCGAGGCTTTGAACGAGATGCCAGGTGTGCTGAAGTGGTTCGACTGCATCCAGATGTAGGCTGACGGGAAGGAGTGGCCCCAGTCTTTCTCAATGTATCCTCTTCCGCCGGTGAAGTCGATCAATTCCCCGTTGACGGTTAGCGAGCCTGATAGGCTATGGTCCATACTTACGATGCCGTGATTGCACTCCATGAACGGGACGAACGTATAGGGCCCCATAATCCCTGGCGAGTACCAGCGGTTAGGCCAGGGAACAACACCTGAAAACTCCAGGCTTCCGGTGACACTGGGGAGGTCAAGCCTTATACCCCCCGTGGAGAAGTGATTATTGCCGATGGATACTTCGAAATTTTTGGAGGAAGGTAAGAATGCTCCTGCATCAAATGAAAAATATTCCGATCTCTTTTCCTTACCGTCGAGGAGCTGGATAAATGCGTGGCTTTCACCGGATTCCTCCATTGCTATTCCGGGGATAAAGGCGTAGGCCTCTGTTTCAGAAGCGTTGACCACCTTAAAGTACCAGCCTTCAAAGTATCGCCTCGTGTTTCCCCATCCCTGGTACATCGGGGGATTGAACAGCGACTTTATTTTTTTGCGTATGTCCAAAACAATTACAATTTAGCAACGGGATTAAACATAAACAAATTACCGGGGAAGATGTTTTCACGAGGTCCTCGACGCAATCCATACCTAGTATGTTTTCGCATGATTAAGGTCAGGTCCTCCCAGTGTATTTTCACAGGATTTAAAGCAATCCCTCCCTGTATGTTTTCAGGGCTCTCTCCCTTGCAAAGGCATGCTCAACCATCATCCGGGGATATGCAACTGTGCCCGCTTCCGGCGCCCATTTCCTGATATATGCCAGGTCAGGGTCAAATTTCCTTGTCTGTTCAGCGGGGTTGAAGACCCTGAAGTATGGTGCTGCATCACAGCCTGTACCGGCTGCCCACTGCCAGTTGCCGTTGTTTGAAGAGAGCTCGAAATCAAGAAGTTTGGCGGCAAAGTATGCCTCTCCCCACCGCCAGTCGATGAGAAGATGCTTAGTGAGAAAGCTAGCGGTGACCATCCTGACCCTGTTATGCATGAAGCCGGTGGTGTTCAGCTCGCGCATGCCGGCATCTACTATGGGGTAACCGGTCATGCCGTTACACCATTTATCAAACTCCTCTTCGTTGTTTCTCCATATTATGTTGTCATACTTCTTCTTAAAGGAGTTGTCAGTCACGTGAGGGAAGTGCCAGAGGATGCTCATGAAGAACTCTCGCCAGATCAGCTCATTGAGCCAGGTCTCGTTGAGTGTCAGCGCGGTCCTTACCAATTCACGGATACTCACCGTGCCAAAGCGGAGATGTACTCCCAGCCTTGTGGTTCCGCAGAGCGAAGGGATATCGCGGGTGAGGTGGTAGTTCCGGATGATTTTTTCGCTGACTGATGGAACGGGTGAAAGCGTCGCGCTTGTAACAAAACCAAGCTCTTCCGGTGACGGAGTCTTCGAAGGCGCCCGTTTCAGGAACTTGCCGGTAAGCTTCTCCGAAGGGAACGGCTCCATATCATTCGCTGTGAGCTGCTTCTTCCAGACGCGCGAATAAGGTGTAAAGACAGTATAGGGTGTGCCATCAGATTTGAGTACCTCATCCTTTTCAAAAATGATCTGGTCTTTGAAGGAGTGAAGCGGTATACCGGAAGCCTTAAGCATTGCGCCGACCTTGCCGTCACGTTCCACGGCGTATGGTTCGTAGTCAGTGTTGGTAAAAACGGCCCTGAGGTCATATTCATCCGTGATCTTCCGGAATGCCTCAACCGGGTTGCAGTGATAAATCATCAGTGATGATCCGGCAGCGATCATTTTTTTATTCAGCTCTTCAAGGGCGGCGGTGATGAATGTCACCCGCAGGTCAGCCTTCTCTTCGAGCCTGCTGAGAATATCAGTATCGAAGATGAATACCGGTAAGAGAGGATATCCTGACTGCAGTGCATGGTACAGGCCCCTGTTGTCTTCGGCGCGCAGATCGCGCCGGAACCAGAATACCGCAACCGGTCCGTCAGTCTTCATAGAGGCAGTTTCATAGTTATTTATGAATGCGATCACGGCGGAGTTTCCTGCGTATGCGGGTAAGGAGAAATATTACCAGCAAAAGGAAGAGGGCTATGATGAAGAAGGGGATAACAAGAGACAGAATGGACGTGCCTGTGGCAGCAATGTTCTCCACCGTGGCAACCACAGGGTTGCCAAGGCCGGCAGTCAGCTTCGTTGAAGTAAGCCTCGTCAGTGCGCTGCCGGCCTGTACCACGGCAGCGCTTCCACCGCCGACGGCAGCGCCGGTGATCCATCTCATCAACTCACTGTCTATGGGAAGCACGGAGGTAAGCAGCAACGTTCCGGCAACCACTGCCAGAGGGGTGGCAACCGTGTCAAGCAGGTTGTCAACAACAGGTATGTAGTAGGCCATTATCTCAACCACCGTTGCCGTGCCGAAGATGGCAATGGAGCTCCATGAGGCCAGCCACTGAAAGCTCTCATTAAGCGGCATGACACCGGCTTTGGCCGCGATGGCGGCCACAAGCATCGGCACGAAGACCCTGAAGCCGGCGCTGGCAGCCAGCCCTATACCTATTGCTACAGCTGTGATGAGTTCAGCATTCATTCTTTCTCCGGTTAATTATTCCCTGACAATCTTATGTTTAACAACCTTGTCGCGGAAGTATCTATTGTGGTGTAAGTTTACAATACACTAACGTCCGGTCAATAAACCGAAAGCTAAATATTTCGGGCAGAAATTCCTAGGGTTATTTACACGGCAATTCGGAGTATTCCGCCATCGCCTTCAGCAGGGCTTCCTCAAACTTGTAGAAGATAGCAGATGAGTCCCTGGCGGGTCCGTCAAAACTGCCGTTCATCATGAATACGAAGCCGTACTTTCCTTTCGGATCGAAGAAGAAAGCCGAGTTCAGTCCGTATGCTGACCCTGTATGGCCAATCATGTGTGACCCTTTCGGCAGCGGGTCTCCGGGCAGTAAATCGGGCAGGATATCGACGCTCAGTCCACGGTTCCCAGGCCTCCCGCCATCTTTGTCGCCGTTGGATCCGTTATATATCTGCTGAGGCTTATGCATCAGTCTTATACTTTTTGCGGAGATGATTCTCTTTCCATTATATTTTCCCTTATCGAGGTGAAGAATCATAACCCTTGCCAGTTCGGCAGCGGAGATCCTCAGGCCCCCCTGGGGCGAGAAGACGGCGGCATTGGTGCCGGTGACATACCCGGAGAAGTCGCGTGGCGCTGACATGACGCCCATGTAGTTATCTGTCTGGGCAACCCACTTTCCCTCTTCGCCACGGTAAAGAGCCGCGAGATTGTTGATGTCAGTCACCCCTTCGGGGATGTATGAACCGGTGATGCCCATAGGAATGAATAGAGTCTGCTGCATGTAGTCCTCGAAACGCCGGCCTGTGATCCGCTCGATGATTGTCCCGGCGAGCCCGAAGTTGGCATTGCAGTATGTATAATATTCTCCCGGAGCCTCTTTGCGCCACATATCCTCAGTGAAGTACTTGCCTCCGGGCACCAGGAGTTCGGAAAATGAGGGAGGATTGCTCACGTTGTTATATGTCGCCATCAAAAAACCGTCATAGCCGCTGCCCTCATTGATGGAACCGGTGTGCAGGAGGAGCATCCTGACGGTGATTGGCTTGTCGGGATGCGCCGGGTTTCTGAGCCTGAAGCCAAGGTAGTTGCTGACATCCTCATCGAGGTCCAGCAGCTTCCTGTCATATAGCTGCATCATGGCTGTGGTCATGACGAACTTGGAGATGGAGGCGATCCGGTATTTGGTGTTATCATTGACCGGCAGGTTTCGTTCAAAATCGCGCACTCCGGCATGATATGTCCCCGTGATCTTCCCTTCGCAGACTGTAGCCACTGAGAGCCCCATCAGGTTGTAGTCAGCTCTTATTTTTTCAACTGCCTCCTGCATCTGTCCGTTAAGAGACCGGATGAGACCGGTAAGTACCATGACCATCAATATTTTTTTCATCAAAATAGTGTTTATTCGGGTTCAATGACTGCAAACTTAACAGCCGACCTGCCGTATCTTGATTGCAATACGCAAACATATATCCCGGGAGCCAGGGTGTTGGCATCAAAGGGCTCAGACCAAGACCCCGGTTCTGTCTCCCTGTTGACAGCTGTGGCAGCCAGTCTGCCCTGCGTATCATAGATCCTCAGGCTGATGTGTGAGTTCCTTGTTACAGTGTAGTGAATTGTAAATATGTCAGTTGCGGGGTTTGGGATGACTATGATAGCACTAACTGGGTCATCGGTGATCTCCTTTCCTGTTGAGGTGTAATTAGGAAGGAATGCTGTCTTCAGACCTTCCCACAGTTCCGGCTCTCCGGTTTCGTAACTCAGAGCCCAGATACCAATGCCGGCCAGGTGCAGATCTTTTGACAGGTTGCTTTTTATCTGCAGGCTGAGGCTGTCATCGTACCACATCTGTCTCCAGCCGGAGTCCTCATAGCTTACATAGGGCACGCCGGTGATATCGTCAAAGATCCTGGTGTGGATTGCTGCCAGGGAGAGGGCTGTGTCGTAAATCCGCGATTTTCCAGTCCCGGTGGTTGGGGCTTTCCTCGCACTGCTGGTTACAGGCCAGTCATATCCGTACCATGGAACACCCAACAGAAGTTTGTCTGACGGAACGCCAGCATTAAGATAGTCCTCATTGATGCTCCGGCCAATATTATATGTCTCGCCGGAGACCGGCGCCACCGGTCCGGCTGTGGCTGATCCGCTCCAGTAGTAGTTGTACCCCATCATTATTATATAGTCACAGATACCCGCCAGTGAGCCCAGATCCCATCCTTCCGACCAGTTCACTGCCGGGGTGGCAAGTGATATCTCGGCCGTTGGTAACGCTGCCTTAATGCCTTTCACAGCTCTACGGCAGAAGCTGACCATATTGGCCTTCTGTGCTGCAGGGACGGTCTCGAAGTCAAAGTTCACGCCGTCGCCGTTGCGCGATTGCAACTGGAGAATGAGGGTGTTGATCAGGTTCCACTGTTTTGCAGTGTCTGTCAGCAGTTCAGTGTTGCGTTGTGAGCCGAAGTTTGTAACGGTCAGTATCACCTTCACGCCTCTCTGGTGAGCATAGCTGATAATGGGGGTGGTGTCCCATCCTCTCAGCGTGGTATAACCTCCGGTTGCTGTGTCAACCTCATAGCTGAAGAATGCAATGTGCGACAGGGCTTCATAATCATATGACATATACGCATTTGCATTTGCCCAGTACGGATGCCATCCGAAGACCTTATGCGTCAGTTCCCCGGCACTCCTGCTCTTGAGTACTGACGGTACCAAAGTTGAAAACACACCTGTTGCATTGGCAGTGTCAGGCATTTGGGCCCAGAACTCACTCTCTGCCTGGTGGATCCCCACCATGGTTGTATCAAACTCCTGTGCGACAGCCTCCGGCAGGAGTGCCGAAAGGAGTATTGCGGCAAGTGTGGTCTTTAGGCGCATGCGACCCGGCAGAAAAGGATGACTCAGTTAGTCTTGAAGTACTTCTTGTAGATCTCCATGTTGCGCTCCAGAAGTGTGACGGATACTTCAAACGCCTTAAGGCTGTCTTTATCCCTCAGGGCTTCGAGAAGCTCTCTCTGGTATTTCATGGTGTAGTCTTTTTCGCCCTCGATATTTCCGTAGATGAGGTTTCTCATACGCGGAAGGAGGGAGTAGACCGGCTCAAGGCTTATGATCACGATAGGATTTCCCGTGGCCTTCGAGAGGTTCATGTGGAACCGGTTGATGAGGTCAACCTCAAGCTGGGTGTTGTCGGGGTTGCACTTCTCAAGCTCATGCTGGTTCTTCTGGAGGGTACGGATATCTTCATCAGTCCGGTTCCTCGCGGCCAGCCTGGCCACCTCAGGCTCAAACAGCCGTCGCACCTCAATAATCTGGAGGATCAGATCAGAGTTGAATCTCAGGTCGTAGAAGAGATGGAGTGAGTTTATGGCATCCTCAATCTTCAGTTCTGATATGTACATCCCGCTTCCTTTCCGGATATCTATCAGTCCGCGTGCACTCAGGCGCCGAAGGGCCTCCCTGAGAGCAGTGCGACTGACTGCGAACTGTCCGCACAGCTCTTTTTCCGTAGGCAGCTTGGAGCCGGGCAGCAGCTTCTTCTGTCTAATTGCTTCCTCAATTCTTCTCTCGATTTTCTGACTGAGAGTCAGTCCGGAACCTATTTTACTGAAGATATCATTTGTCATTTCGGGCTTATTTTGTCGGGACGGGATAAATTTTTCACCCTGATCCTTCCTGTTATTTATAGTTCTCCCTGTAAAACTCCAGGGCTCTTTTTACCGATCCCTGCTCCATGAGCAGAATGCGGGCCGCTTCTCTCTGTATATTGAGTTCTTCCACTATCATCCTGGTGCCGCGCTCAATAAGTTTTTTGTTGGTAAGCTGCATGTTGACCATCTTGTTCCCCTTAACTCTGCCGAGTTTGATCATAAGGGTGGTAGTTATCATATTGAGAACCATTTTCTGAGCTGTACCGGCCTTTAGTCTGGTACTTCCGGTGACGAACTCCGGTCCCACAACCACTACGATGGGGTACTCGGCGGCTTCCACCACAGGGCCCTTCGGGTTGCATGTGATGCAACCGGTGAGGATTCCGTTTTCCCTTGCCTTCTGAACGCCGCCGATGACGTATGGAGTAGTTCCCGAGGCTGCTATACCAATGACTGAGTCTTTAGTGTTAATGTTGAATATCTCCAGCTCGCTCCATGCCTTGGCGGGGTCATCTTCAGCCGCCTCCACTGCCTTTCTCAGGGCTGTCTCACCACCGGCTATCAGTCCTATTACCACCGTGTCGGGTACGCCGAAGGTGGGAGGGACCTCCGAGGCGTCAAGCACCCCGAGCCTTCCGCTGGTTCCTGCACCCAGGTAAAAGAGCCGGCCGCCCTTCTGCATACGAACAAGTATCTGGTTTATAAGAGTCTCAATCTGTGGGAGCGCTTTTTTGACAGCCTCATGCACCTTGGCATCCTCATGGTTGATATTAGTCAGCAGCTCGTTGACGGTCATCTTGTCAAGATCCTCAAAGTTGGAAGGTGATTCGGTTATGCTTATGGCCTGCCGTGTAAAAGCCTGTTTACTCATTTTATTAAATCTGTGGATTCTGAATATGAAATTTAACGAGGTTATCCATGGGAGTGAGTGTGAATATCCCCGGCTTAAGACGGTGTTTGATCAGCAGCTCCTCGAGGAATGGCCTGAAATGATATGCTATGCTACCCGTGAAATTTACGGGGTACTGCCTGGCCTCAGGGTAGGAGAGCACATTGCGCACGATAAACTCGTCAAAACTTGATGTGATTATTGACTGAAGCTCCGCGACATGGATGTTGTCAGCTATGAACCGGGAGAATTGCCCGAGGAACCTGTTCGGGAGCGGCATATTGTATACGTTGTCAAGTATCTCGGCGGGAGTATACGGATAGGCCTTGAAAAAGTTCTCAATGACGATTCCGGGCAACTGTTTTTTAAGCACACCTGCTACCAGCTTCCTCCCAATCACGGCGCCGCCCCCCTCGTCGCCAAGGATATAACCCAGAGGCGAGACATTTGATACAATTTTTATGCCGTCATAATAGCATGAATTGGAGCCGGTACCTATGATGCATGCTATACCCGGGTCACTCATGCAGAGCGACCTGGCCGCACCGAGCAGGTCACTGCCGATGAAAAGCTTTTCAGCGCCGAAGAAGCCGGCAAGGGCTCCCCTGACAATTTCAGCCTTTGCAGCACTACTCACCCCTGTTCCGTAAAAATAAATACCGCTTACCCCTGAATTGCCAAGCGAGGGCAACTCCCGTCCCAGGAGACGGATGATCTCTTCACCGGAGATAAAAAACGGATTTATGCCTGAAGAGATGTATGACTTCCCGGCAATACCCTCCTTCACCTCTCTCCATTCAGTCTTTGTGGAGCCACTGTCAGCAATCAGTATCATCTGTGTAGGGAAATTGTTATTTGCTTCTGTTCAGTTGATTATTAGGATTATATCTGAAACACGTATTCCTGACCATCACTAAGTAATAACAAATGTAAATAAATATATTGAAATAATCAGTTTTTTGTCAGATGTATGACATATTTTAAAAAACTTTCTATTTTTGAATTCTATTTACTATATTCAGTAAAATCTTTTCAGTGATGCGCAAATCCTATCTCCTTAATTTACTTTTACTTACGTTGATCATTAACGGCAGTCCGGAGGCTCTTTCCGGCCAGAAAGCCGGCAGGATTGAGAGAATTGCCGAAGCGAGGCTGAAAGATTGGGCGAATCCTCTGCCCGGGTGGGTTTACCCCGAGGTGTGGAAGATTGATTCAATCACGGTTGATGAGAATAAGAAGGAGCTCAACTTGTGGTTTCCGGTCACCCTCTCATATAATCCCGTCCGTGAGGATACCTACAAAAGGCTGCTGAATTCGATAAGGGATGAGCTGGGCAGAAAGTTCAGTGATTACAATATATTAATGTACACAAACGGGTTCAGTCTGGGGCAGCTTATACCCAACTACTTCAGACATGCATTGCCCCGTGATTCGTCACGGATCCCCCGACCGGCTGGCTTGAGACCCCTTCTTATCAGTCAGGTGAACGGAGTTAATCCGGCAGGCGGACTGCAGGGAAGGTACCTGGCCCTGTGGCACAGCCATGGTTATTATTTTGACATGCCTCTTGACAGGTGGGAGTGGCAACGGGCAAAACTTTTCGGCAGCGTTGAGGACCTGTCGGTGATGGCTTATGTCATTCCCTATCTTACACCCATGCTCGAGAACTCCGGGGCAACGGTTTTTCTGCCTCGTGAAAGAGATATCCAGACAAATGAAGTAATTGTTGACAATGACCGCTCAACAGGCAAATCTGAATTTGTATTACATATTTCCGAACCTGCCCGGGAGGCCGGAAAGGGTTTTCTCCTGAGAGATACGCTCTTTACCGGAGAAAATCCTTTTCTGATGGGTACCTCCCTGAGAATTACCGACGGGTCTGCTCTTTATATTCCTGAAATTCCTGAAGAGGGTTATTACGGAGTAACTGTCTCTTATCCGCAACTGAAAGAAAATTGCGACAAGGTTCTTATTAGAGTGGTGCACACCGGTGGAAGCACTGAGTTTATCGTTGACCAGGCAATGGCAGGAGGGACCTGGATCTGGCTGGGATCATTCATGTTTGATGCCGGTCTTGACAGCGCCAGGGGCTCTGTCACAATAACGGGCTATGATGGTTCGGAGGCAGCTGTTGATGCCGTGCGTTTCGGAGGAGGAATGGGCAATGTAGCCCGCCGGCCCGCAACCTCGGTAATATCAAACCAGTGGTCGCTCAACGCCGGCAGTCAGACGGCAGCTCCTGATACCCGGTCTGACAGTATTACCTACAGATGGAAGCTCAGCGGCAAGCCCAGGTATCTTGAAGCTGCACGCTACTGGCTTCAGTATGCCGGCATGCCTGATACCCTCGTTTACACTCGCAATAATGGGAAAAATGACTATAACGATGATTATATGTCACGTTCCGAATGGGTCAATTACCTTATCCGCAATCCTGACGGTACTGGGGTAACAGGCATGGGCATTCCGTTGGACCTCTCCTTTGCATTCCATACCGATGCGGGAGTAACACCGGATGATTCCGTAGTAGGTACCCTTGGCATTTATTCAACCCTCTCAAACCAGGGTCTTTTCCCCGACGGTACAAGCCGTCTTGCCAGCCGTGACCTTACTGATATTATCCAGACGCAGATCGTTGAGGATATAAGGATCTTGTTTAACCCGGAGTGGACCCGTCGCGGTTTGTGGGACAGGTCTTACTACGAAGCCCGCAAGCCGGATGTGCCCGCCATGCTACTGGAGCTGCTGTCACATCAGAACCTTGCTGATCAGCGTTACGGGTTTGACCCCAGGTTCAGGTTCCATGTCAGCCGTGCCGTATACAAAGGCATCCTGAGATACCTGGCAACCGCCTCCGGTACGGAGTATACTGTTCATCCTCTTCCCGTGTCTCATATGGCCCTTGCACCCCTGGAAGGGAAAAAGGTCAGGCTTAGCTGGGGACCGGTCAATGACCCAATTGAGTCCACCGCTGTCCCCTCATCATACAGGGTGTACATGCGTACCGGCAGCGGCGGCTTCGACAACGGCACAGCGGTGAACGGCACCTCATTTGAAACTGAGTTGCCGGCTTATGACACAGTCTTCAGCTTCAGGGTGACGGCCGTGAATGAAGGGGGAGAGAGCTTCCCTTCAGAGACGCTGTCTGTGGGCCTGAAGTCAGGTGCTGACGGCACCGTACTGCTGGTAAACGGGTTTGACCGCATATCGGGCCCGACATGGTTCGATCGCGATGGAATGGCCGGCGTGGCTTGGTGGGATGACCGCGGAGTGGCTGACAGGTATGACTTCACGGGTACCGGTGACCAGTATGATTTTGAACGCAGATCGCCATGGACTGACGATGACAATGCAGGATGGGGCGCCTCTTACTCCGACAGGGAGGGACACATCATAGCCGGCAATACATTTGACTTTCCCTATATTCATGGCCTGTCGGTCATGGCTGCCGGAAAGTCATTCCTGTCGGTAAGCGACGAGGTATTCAATAATGAGGACTTTGACCTGAAACCCTGGTGCGCAGTCGACCTTATTTTTGGCGAGGAGAAGACCACTGATGCAGTGTTTGATCCTGAGAAAAAGGAGTTTCAGATCTATACTCCTGAATTTCTTAGGAGCCTGGAAAGAATGAAGGAAGCTTACATGCCACTATTTATGTCAGGGTCTTACACCGGTACTGAAATGGTGATGCTGGCCGATTCTGTCGCTTCAGCCAGAGTTATGGCTACACTGCACTTCAAGCCCCGGACAGATCATGCCGTCAGAACAGGAGAACTCTATGCCACCGACATTGCACAGCCTTATTTTGCCGGCAGTTATGGATTCAACACCGGTCTGTTCGATTCATTCTATGCTGCTGAGGCTCCTGATGCGATAGAACCGGCTGACAAGCTCTCCCTTACTGCCCTCAGGTACTCCGAAAACAACACCTCTGCCGCAGTGATGCACAGAGGAGAGGCGAGAAGTTTTGTCATGGGCTTTCCCTTCGAAACTATCAACTCCCAGGCAGAGAGAGACTTGCTCATGAAACAGATATTGAATTTTTTACTGACGAAATAGCCTGATATGAAGGGAAAAACCATAACATGCTTTCTGCCATGGTCTGACACCGGATCGGTCACATCTACGGTCAATTCACTGAGAGCCTCCGGTGTCGCTGGCAAGATCTTTATAGTGATCCCTCCAGACCATCAGGAGATCGCCCAGGGAGTTGAAGCCGGTTACCTGCGCGCTGCTGCTTTTGCTTCCACCGACGCCCTGAAAAAAATGGCTGCGGTTGCTGACACTGACTATGTTCTCACCTACAGCAAAGGATTCCCTCTTGACCTGGGGAGCTTCGCCCTGAACAGGATGATGCAGATATGTGACAACACCGGTGCAGGGATGGTCTACTCCGATTATTTTGAGAGGAAAAATGAGGCACTGTCGGCACATCCAGTCATCGATTACCAGGAGGGGAGCCTCCGCGATGATTTTAATTTCGGATCTGTTATCCTTTACAGCGCCGAGGCATTCCGTGATGCATGTGACCGCATGAATGAGGATTACAGCTTTGCAGGACTTTATGACCTGCGGCTAAAGGTTTCACAGACCTACCCGCTGGTTCACATCCAGGAATTGCTATATACGGAGGTTGAGACTGACACCCGCAAGTCGGGCGAGAAACAGTTTGACTACGTTGATCCTCGCAATCGTGCAGTACAGGTTGAAATGGAGAAAGCCTGCACCAGCCACCTCAAATGCATCGGTGCATGGCTCAGACCACAGTTCAGGGAGATTGAATTTGACGCCCCGGGATTTGAGGTTGATGCATCGGTGGTCATACCTGTAAGAAACAGGGTGAAAACCATAGGCGATGCCATTGCCTCGGTGCTGAGTCAGAAGACAGACTACAGGTTCAATCTCATTATTGTGGACAACTACTCCACTGACGGTACCACGGATTTAATAAGGTCTTATGCCGCTGACAGCAGGGTGGTGCATATCATACCTGAAAGGAAGGACCTTGGTATCGGCGGTTGCTGGAACGAGGCAATAATGAGTGAGAAGTGCGGGCGGTTTGCAATTCAGCTCGACAGCGACGATCTTTACATTGATGATTCGGTTATCACAAGGGTATTGGAAGCCTTCCGCGAACAGAAGTGCGCCATGGTGGTAGGCTCGTATAAAATGGTGAACTTTGAGCTGAAGGATATCCCGCCAGGACTGATAGACCATAAAGAGTGGACACCGGACAATGGTCGTAATAATGCACTAAGGATCAACGGACTGGGAGCACCCAGGGCATTTTACACACCTGTGCTCAGGAATATCAGGGTGCCCAATGTGAGCTACGGTGAGGATTATGCGGTGGGACTGGCAATAAGCCGGCACTACCAGATAGGGCGGATATATGAACCGCTTTATCTCTGCCGCAGGTGGGATGAGAACTCCGATGCCATACTTGATGTTGCTAAAATGAACATTCACAATCTTTATAAAGACAAGATCAGGACCATAGAGCTCCTCGCCAGGAAAAGGATGCTGGAAAGCAGCGAAAAATAAACACCTGATGAAGGATTATTCACAGAGAGTAAGGGAACTGTTTGACAGTCAGCTTGCGGAGTGGAGCCAGGCTCGCGATAACTACCGGCAGCTTGACAATGTTAAAGTAAGGGAGGTCTCCTTTGCAGGGTATACTATTGCCGTTCAGTTCAACCCGGGGCGCATAACCTCATCGGCGGCTAAAATTGATGCACGCTCAATTGAGGCAAGACCCTGCTTCCTTTGTGAGAGCAACCGTCCTCCGGAACAGAGGGGAGAACCGTTCGGAGATGATTTTGTCATACTTATTAACCCCTTCCCCATTTTTCGGAGACACCTGACCATAGTCTCCGGGTCTCATGTCCCCCAGCGGATTGCGGGGAGCTTCGGCACGATGCTCAGTCTCGCCCGGGCGCTGCCTGAGTATGTTATCTTCTATAACGGCCCTCAGTGCGGGGCGTCGGCACCAGATCATCTCCACTTTCAGGCCGGCAACAGGGGATTCCTCCCTGTGGAAAAGGATTTCAGCAATACGTTGCTCTGTTCAAAAGCATTAACTGCCCGCAGCACGGAGGCGTGGTTATGGCGAGGCTATGGTCGGGGTATGGTGACACTGAAGGGAACAGATGAGATTGAAATTGCCAGCCTGTTTGATAAATTTTACGCAGGGTTTGCCTGCTCCCAGCCTGACAGGCCGGAACCCATGTTCAACATACTTGCATATTGCGACGACGATAAGTGGACTGTACATATCATACCCCGCCGTGTACACAGGCCGGCATGCTATTTCGCCACAGGCGATGAAAAAATATTGCTAAGCCCTGCCTCCGTGGACCTTGGAGGTGTATTTATCACACCCAGGGAGGAGGACTTCAATAAGATTACCCCAGCTGACATTTCAGCCATTATGACGGAGGTGTGCCTTAGCGAAGAAGATGTAAAAATATTAACGGCACAATCGATATGACAGAACAAAGAGCCCCGGAGATCAGCGTCGGCATTGTCTCAGGCAGCGGACTGACATTCACTCTCAACGGTACGTTCAAATACGGGGATGGCAGCAGGGTGCTGACCGGCAGTTATACGGCTTTAACCAGGGACGGGAAGTTGCTTCTGCAAACTGAAGATGACCTTGTTGAGGCCGGGTCAGAGATTATCCTCACACCTTCAGTATATGAAAACTGCAGCTTCACCCTCCATGCCGTGACAATAGGGGTCGACTTCCACTGGCAAAGGAATGAGGACCAGACCTTTAGCGGAATGCTGAAGTTTATCATCCGTGGAGGACTGGTGACTGCAATTAATATTCTGCCTGTTGAAGATTACCTGCTCAGTGTCATCTCTTCGGAGATGAGCGCCACATCATCAGTAGAGCTGTTGAAGGCGCACGCCGTCATATCACGGAGCTGGCTGCTGGCGCAGATAGATAAGACCCTCAGGCTTAGTGAGGAGACGGAGAGATACCGGACAAGTTTTGTGACAGCGACAGAACTTACCAGGTGGTATGACCGGGAGGATCATAAAGATTTCGATGTGTGCGCAGATGACCACTGCCAGCGTTACCAGGGCATAACAAGAGCCTCGACACAGGTCGTAGAACACGCCGTCAGGGAGACAGACGGCGAGGTGCTGATGTCAGGTGACAATATCTGTGATGCCCGTTACTCGAAGTGCTGCGGCGGCATCACCGAACTGTTTGAGAACGTATGGGAGCCGGTCAGCCATCCCTATCTGCAGAGGCTGATTGATAACAGCAAACCGCAGGAGGGTTATGAAACCGACCTGACGGTTGAGGCAAATGCCGTGGAGTGGATCCGGGGTAATCCCGAAGCCTTCTGCAATACCCGCGACAGGGAGATACTTGGACAGGTGCTTAACAACTATGACCAGGAGACAAATGACTTCTTCAGATGGAAAGTTGTCTATTCGCAAAGCGAACTTAGCATGCTTATTAGAGAGAGGACCGGGACTGATTTTGGTACCGTGACAGCCCTGGTTCCCATGACCAGGGGCACCTCCGGCAGGATTGTAAGGCTGAAGATTACAGGAGACAGGAAGACGATGATCATTGGCAAGGAGCTTGAGATAAGGAAAGCCCTCTCTAAAACACATCTCTACAGCTCCGCGTTTTTTGTCGAAACCGCCGAACGGGCAGGGGAACCTTTCTTCATCCTGCATGGAGCAGGATGGGGTCATGGAGTGGGCCTCTGCCAGATAGGAGCTGCAGTGATGGGTGCATCAGGATACACATACCGGGAAATTCTGGCTCATTATTTTGTGAATGCTGCAATCAAAAAAATCTACTGAGATGGGCAAGAGGGTTTTCGCATTACTGCTGCTGAGCCTTGTAGTCTTTTCTGTTAAGGCTGATGCCTGGATAAGAATCAACCAGCTGGGTTACCTTCCCTCATCAGTAAAGGTTGCAGTTTACATATCACAGGAACCCGGCGCAGGCTCTTCCTTCACCGTATACGAGGCGCTGACAGACAAAGCGGTATTCAAGGGTAAGACGTTATTATATGACGGCGCGGTATGGGGTATGGCAGCTGCTGCAAGGCTCGATTTCTCGCAGCTGACGGAGCCGGGGGGATACTATATAGTATTCGGGCAGGCCCGGTCTGAGACATTCCGGATCGGGGCCGGGGTCTATGAGGGAACAGCCGATTTCATACTTAACTATATCAGGCAGCAGCGATGCGGATACAACCCCTTCCTGGCCGACTCGTGTCATTCACATGACGGCATGATCGTTGATCACCCGACACTCTCCGGTACTGTCATTGATGTTCGGGGCGGATACCATGATGCCAGCGATCACCTTCGCTACACGGCAACCACAGCCAACTCGGTTTACCAGATGATGTTTGCATACGAAAAATCGCCTGAGGTTTACGGCGACACGCATGATTCCGCGGGCACATCGGGCAGCAACGGCATTCCTGATATTCTTGACGAGGTAAGATGGGGGTTGGAGTGGCTGCTTAAGATGAACCCTGACAGCGGGGTGATGTACAACCAGGTGGCCGACGACCGTGACCACCAGGGCTTCCGCCTGCCGAACCTTGATATGGCTGAATACGGTCTCGGTCCATACAGGCCAGTATATTTCGTGACCGGCAAGCCACAGGGACTGGCGGAGTTTAAGAACCGCACCGAGGGGGTGGCATCCACCGCCGGCAAGTTTGCATCGGTCTTTGCCATGGGAGCGAAGGTGTTCGGGGAGAGCGACCCGGAGCTGGCCCGGAAAATGGCAGCAAAATCCATCGATGCGTTTGAGTTTGCACAGACTGACCTGGGGGCTACACAGACAGCGTGCAACGTCTCGCCCTATTTCTATGAGGAAGATAATTATGTTGACGACATGCAGCTGGCTGCATGGGCACTCTGGTCACTCACGGGAGAGAAGGAATACCTGGAGCAGGCCGATTACTGGGGCATGCTGGAGCCATATACCCCGTGGATTGAGAAAGACACTGCACGCCATTACCAGTTCTATCCCTTCGTTAACCTCGGTCACGCCGGACTCGGGCTATCTGAAACGGAGTACTCAGGGAAGTATACTGAATTCATGCGCAGGGGACTGGAGCTAATCTACCGGCGAGATCAGAATGATGTTTTCCAGGTGAAGATACCCTTTGTATGGTGCTCCAATAACTATGTGGCTGCAGCGCTGACCCAGTGCAGGCTTTACCGCGAGGCTACAGGAGACACCAGGTATGACCACATGGAGGCCGCCATGAGAGACTGGCTGTTTGGCTGCAACCCGTGGGGCACATCCATGATATGCGGGTTGCCCGCAGGAGGCGACTATCCTCTTTATCCCCACTCGGCCGTCACCCGTTACCTGGGGGTGACAACCACAGGCGGACTGATTGACGGGCCGATCAACAAGACAATACATGAGAACCTGAAGGGTTTGACCCTCCTCAGGCCCGACCCGTACGCCGCCTTCCAGGGTGGCAGTGTGGTCTATCACGACGATATTGGGGATTACAGCACCAATGAGCCCACTCTCGACGGTACCGCAAGCCTGAGTTATTATCTCTCAACCCTTGAGAAGGAAGGAAGGAAAGCGCAGACAGGCACATCGGGAGATGTATATGATGTTCACGGCGCCATGATCAGGAAGGGTTCGGAAGACAAAAATATTTACCTCCTGTTTTCTGCTGATGAATTTGGAGAGGGATTTGAGCATATACTTAATGTCCTTGATAACAACAAAATAAAAGGATCCTTCTTCCTGACGGGAAACTTCCTCAGAAATAAAGAGTGGGCAAAGGTAACCGGGAGGATCATATCGGATGGGCATTATCTCGGACCCCATTCCGATGCTCACCTGCTTTATATCCCGTGGGAGAACCGTGATACGCTGCTGTTAAGCAAAGAGCAGTTCAACGCTGATCTCAGAAACAACTTTACGGCTTTGCAGAAGGTGGGGCTGAAGAAGCAGAAGCCGCAGTTCTTTCTGGCGCCGTATGAGTGGTATAACAGCGCCATCAGCAGGTGGAGCGAAGAGATGGGCCTGACCCTTGTCAATTTCACTCCGGGCACAGGTACCAATGCGGATTATACTACTCCTGACATGGCAAACTTCCGTTCATCCGATGAGCTGGTGAAGCGACTGGCAGGTTTTGAGGCCGGGTCGCCGGAGGGACTCAGTGGCGCCCTGATACTCATTCATCCGGGGACCGACCCGGCCAGGAGTGACAAGCTTTATCTGAGGCTCCAGGAGATAATTGATTTTTACACGAACAAGGGATACAAGTTCAATAAGCTATAAGCATGGCAGCACAAAACACAACCCGTTCGCCCTGGGCATGGATACCTTCCCTCTATCTGGCTGAAGGCCTGCCCTATGTTGCGGTTAATATAATTTCCGTGATTATGTATAAGCGGATGGGTATCTCCAATGCCGACATCGCCCTGTACACCAGTATGCTCTACCTGCCATGGGTTATAAAACCGATCTGGAGCCCGCTGGTTGATTTGCTCAAGACCAAAAGATGGTGGATTGTGATTACTCAGCTTGTTCTTGCATTGGGTTTTGCGAGCATCGCTCTTACAATTCCGGCATCACTCTTTTTCAAGATCACCCTCGCTTTCTTCTGGCTGCTTGCATTTGGCTCAGCCACCCATGATATAGCGGCAGACGGCTTTTACATGCTCGGCCTGAACACCAACCAGCAGGCCAAGTATGTGGGCATCCGCAGCACCTTTTACCGGATTGCCACAATCACCGGGCAGGGACTGCTCGTAATTCTGGCAGGTTTTCTTGAAAGCTCTTCCGGCAGGGAGCCCGTCGAGCTATTCATCGAGGCATCACCCGGTTACTCAAAAACTGTTCTGGAGATGCCTTATGTTGCGGCAGTACCGGAGAGCAGGGGTGAAATGTATTTTTTTCTTGAACATGATTCGCTGAAGATAAGCACTCAAACTGTTGACAGAGACAGCCTGAACATTCTTCTTGATTCAATCAGGGCCTCCAACCTTGGTTACGGTTTTGTGCAGGCGGAGGAACAAAAATTAGAGAAAAAGGGGTGGTGGGCCACAGAGGTTTCAGAGCCACTGGGTGTATGGATCAGTGAAAACTTCGGAGAGGAGAGAGGGAGTGTTGCTTCAGTGACGGGAAGCGTGGCTGTTGTTCCCGTCAGACTGTCCGGGTCACCCGAGCCAGGGGATAAGGTAGTCCTTAATACCGTCCTGAATAAGGGAGACAAGAGCATTGCCCTCATCCAGGGAGGCCATCTTGTCTTTAACGAATCGAACTGGGATAAACCGGCTTACATGGTGTTCCAGGCAGATTCCAAGCTTACCAGTAATACGTCAGTCAATTATGAGGGGCTGTCGGGAAACATCCCGATGTCGTGGGCGGTCACATTCTTTGTCCTTGCCGGGCTGTTCTTCGTTTTTAGTTTCTGGCACAGGTTTATCCTGCCCAGGCCGGATTCCGACGCACCCCGGGCAGATCTTAAACCCTCCGATGTTCTCAGGGAGTTCGGGCAGACCTTCGCGACTTTCTTCAGAAAACCGCAGGTAGGGGTAGCCCTCTTTTTCATGCTGACCTTCCGGTTCGCGGAGGCTCAGTTGCTGAAGCTGATCAATCCGTTTCTGCTTGATCCCATTGACAAGGGCGGGCTGGGGCTGACAACCGGGGAGGTCGGGCTGGTTTATGGAACCATCGGCATAATCGGCCTTACCGCGGGAGGTATTATAGGTGGTGTAGTGGCAGCTTCCGGCGGCCTGAAGAAATGGCTGTGGCCAATGACCCTGAGCATGCTGCTGACTGCAGCAACATTCCTGTATCTGAGTTTTACCCAGACAGATAACCTGCTAATTATTAACATATGTGTTTTTGTCGAGCAGTTTGGCTACGGCTTCGGGTTTACAGCATATATGCTCTACCTGATATATTTCTCTGATGGGAAATACAAGACAGCCCATTATGCCATCTGCACCGGCTTCATGGCACTTGGAATGATGCTGCCCGGATTATTTGCAGGCTGGCTGCAGGAGCAACTCGGTTACAATCACTTCTTCCTCTGGGTGATGATCTGCAGCATAGTACCACTCATTGCGGTCTCACTGCTAAGGATAGACCCTTCATTCGGAAAAAAGAGCACCAGATAGTACTGAAAATGATCACACTCCATGAAAAATGATTTGAGATTTGACAGCCTGCGGGCAGAGCTGGAAGGTGATCTCTACTCTGATAACACCCAACGGATCCTTTATGCCACAGACGCCTCCGCCTACAGGGAAATCCCTCTTGCAGTGACGCGGCCCGGCAGCTTAGCCGATATAAAGAAGATTATTGCCTTTGCGCAGAGCGAAGGCACCTCGGTTATACCGCGCGGGGCGGGCACCTCGCTGGCAGGACAGGTTGTGGGACCGGGTATTGTCATGGACATATCAAAATACCTGAACTGCATCGTGGAGTTCAACCCACAGGAGCGATGGGTGGTGGTTGAACCGGGTGTCATCCTGGCGGAGCTGAACCGCTACCTGGCCTCACACAACCTTCAGTTCGGGCCGGAGACCTCAACAGCCAACCGCTGCTGCATGGGAGGCATGCTCGGGAACAACTCATGCGGGGCTCATTCGCTCATACACGGAAGTGTGAGAGACCATATCCTCGAGGTGGATGCCATTCTCTCTGACGGTTCGGAGGCACACTTCAGCGCCCTCACCACCGGTGAGTTCAATGCGAAGTGCGACGGTGACCCGGAACTCCTTGAGACAAGAATATACAGGAACCTCCGTGACATGCTCTCCGATAAGCGCAATGCAGAGGAGATCACTCGGGAGTTCCCGCACCCTGACCTGAGGCGGCGCAACAACGGCTATGCCCTCGATTCTCTCCTGATGACCGATCCCTTCACAGAGAACGGAGAGAAGATCAACATATGCAAGCTCCTTGCAGGCTCTGAGGGAACACTGGCCTTCACCACATCCATGAAGCTGAACCTGGTGCCGGTGACCGAACAGAAGACCGGACTGCTCTGCGCTCACTTCGGCAGCCTGCAGGATGCCGTCAGGGCAAACATTATCGCTCTGAAGCATCATCCCGCTGCCATTGAACTGATTGATGACTATATCCTCAGTTGTACAAAGGACAACATAGAGCAGAGCCGCAACCGCTTCTTCGTGAAGGGAAACCCGAAAGTCATCCTCATCATTGAAATAACAAGACCAACCCTGGAGGAGATTGAGCAGGCTGCCGCCGCCATTCAGTCTGACATGCTTGGTGCAGGTTATGGTTACCACTTCCCGCTTGTCACCTCGGCCGACGAAATGGCAAGAGTATGGGAGCTTCGCAAGGCGGGTCTCGGAGTGCTGCTCAATATCCCGGGATCAAAGAAGAGCGTGCAGGTGATAGAAGACACTGCCGTTCTGCCTGAACTCTTCCCCGATTACATCGCTGAAGCGGTACAGGTACTCGAAAAGTACGGCCTGAGCTGCGCCTATTATGCACATATAGCCACAGGCGAACTGCATCTCAGCCCGCTGCTTGACCTGAAGGATCCTGATGACATACGCACCTTCCACGGACTGGCGGAGGATATCGCCAGGCTGGTGAAGAAGTACCGCGGCTCGCTTAGCGGCGAACACGGCGACGGAAGGCTGAGGGGCGAGTTCATTCCGCTGATGCTGGGAGACCATAACTACGGTCTGCTGAAGGAGATCAAGAAGAGCTGGGACCCCGGCGGGGTATTCAACCCGGGCAAAATCACCGATACGCCTCCTATAACTGAAAACCTGAGATATACTGCAGGGGTCACCACCCGCGTGCCGGGTCTCGTCTTTGAGTTCCCGGAGGAGGAGGGGCTGCTCTATGCAACGGAGAAGTGCAGCGGCTCGGGCGACTGCCGCAAGAGCGCCCTCGTAGGGGGTACGATGTGCCCCACCTTCATGGCCACGGGCGATGAGGACAAATCGACCCGCGCCAGGGCAAACATCCTACGGGAGTTTCTTACACGGTCGGACAGGAAAGAGCGCTTTGACCACGAGGAGATATACAAGGTCATGGACCTCTGCCTCTCATGCAAGGCCTGCAAGTCGGAGTGCCCCTCAAATGTCGACGTGGCAAAGTTCAAGGCCGAGTTCATGCAGCACTGGTATGACATCCATCATGTGCCCTTCCGCTCATGGCTGATAGCATGGCTGCCGAGGCTTTATGCGCCCGGCATGATGGTACGCCCGGTAACAAATTTTCTGACGGGCACCTCGCTGTTCAAGCGGTTGATAGGATTCTCCGTCAGGCGCCCGATACCGGCGCTCTCAAAGACTACTCTAAGGGCATGGGATAGACGGCATAGCAGCAGGAGTGCCTCAGTTAACGGCAAAAAGGGCACCGTGTGCCTTTTTGCCGACGAGTTCACCAATTATAACGAGAGTGACATAGGTATAAAGGCGGTGATGCTGCTTGATAAGCTTGGCTATGAGGTCACCATCCCGCGCCACCGCGAGAGTGGTCGCACCTTCCTCTCCAAGGGCATGCTGAGGTCGGCACGCAAAATAGCCATAAGCAATATCCTCATGCTTAAAGATATAGTTTCAGACGACCGGCCATTGATAGGCATTGAGCCGTCGGCTCTGCTTACCTTCCGTGATGAGTATCCTGAGATTGCCGGCAAAGCCCTTGCAGGCGAGGCCAGGGCCATCGCCCGAAATGCCTTTCTCTTTGAAGAGTTCATCTGCCGTGAGATTGACAGGGGAAATATCTCCGCAGAACAGTTTACTGATCATCCCCTGAAGGTCCTCCTGCACGGCCACTGCCAGCAGAAAGCGATAGCCTCCACCAAACCAACCATCCGGATGCTCTCCCTTCCCGCCAACTACAGGGTTGAGGAGATTAACGACGGTTGTTGCGGCATGGCCGGAGCTTTTGGCTATGAAAAGGAACACTATGACCTGAGCATGAAGATAGGCGAGATGGTGCTCTTTCCTGCCGTACGAGGAGCAGAACCAGACACCGTCATTACCGCACCCGGGACATCATGCCGCCATCACATTGCTGACGGCACCGGGAAAAAAGCAGTGCACCCCGTAGAGGTGATGTATGACGCTCTTAAAAAATAACGAAGAAACATTAAAACCAGGAAACATGAATACTGCAGGGTTTAGCAAGGTTGAACAGACATTCTTTAATCGTTCAGGGAGGAAGAAGATCACGGCAAAACTGCCATATCTGGTAGTGAAGAATTTTCCAAACCTCGGGTTGCTCACCGCACTGAGGTTCCTCGAGTGGGTAGCCGGCAACCCCGGGGGAGTCATCAGCCTTCCCACAGGCAAGACCCCTGAGTATTTTATCAAATGGACACAGTACCTGCTGAATAATTGGGACACGCCGGCTGCGCGTAAGATCAGGGAAGATAACGGACTGTTCCTTAATGATAAACCGTCACTGAGAGGACTACATTTTGTCCAGATCGATGAGTTTTACCCCATCAATCCACACCAGCACAACAGTTTCTTCGACTATGTCAGCAAGTATTACATTGACGGCTTCGACCTGGATCCTTCCAGGGCGCTTCTGATAAACACCGAGGAGATAAAGCTTGCAGATGGCATGCACTATTCGGAGGTCTTCCCTGATAACCTTATTGACCTCACCCTCCGGAACAGGGAGGCTCTCAACCCCGTTGAGAAGCTGCAGCAGGCTTCCATCTTCCAGATTGACAACTGGTGCACCAGTTATGAGAGGAAGATCCGTAATTTGGGAGGAATTGGATTCTTTTTGGGAGGTATCGGTCCTGACGGCCACATTGCGTTTAACACCAGGGGCAGTGATCACAACTCAGCAACAAGGCTCACTGCCACCAACTTCGAGACACAGGCAGCATCGGCCGGGGATCTTGGAGGCATAGAGGTCTCGCGGACGCGACTGGTAATTACTATAGGACTGGGAACCATAACCTTTAACCCGGATGCGGTGGCAATCATCTTTGCCGCCGGTGATGCCAAAGCACAAGTGGTAAAGAATGCTCTCGAAAACGGTCCCGACAACCTATACCCGGCGACTGTTCTGCAGGCCTGTGCTAATGCCCGGTTCTACATAACAGAGGGAGCTTCGGTGCAGTTGCATGACACCATAGAAAGATATTACCGTGAGAGCGAATGGACCTTCGAAAAGACCGAAAGGGCAATCTTCGAGCTGTGCCAAAGAATTGAAAAATACGCGCACAAACTGGTTCCGGAAGACCTGGAGAACGATGAGCACTGTTCGCTGATACCGGATCTGAGCCTCGAGAGAGTCAATGATGTAATTGAATCAACCAAGCGGAAGATTGAGGCAGGCCTCAGGAGGGAGAGGAATGCCATATTCTTTCATACCGGCCCGCACCATGATGATATAATGCTGGGTATTTTCCCGGCCATAATACCTCAGTTGAGGGAGATAACAAATAAATTTCACTTCTCTGTACTCACATCGGGCTTTACCGCCGTCACTAACACCATGATTCAGGGCCTGCTTAAAGAGACGCTGCGCCTGATATCCATTGACAAGATACAGATGCTCGCTTATCCTGATTTTTTTGAAGCAGGATATAAATTCAAGTGGGATAAGGATGTGAGCCATTACCTCGATAAGGTGGCCGACAAGGATGAGGCAGGAAAGCTCAGGGGGTTATGCCACAGGATAGTCAGGGCGATGGTGGATATCTACAAACTTCGTTCAAAGGATGAACTGGAGGCACAGATCCGGCAAAACATCGATCTGATAAATTCAAGCTACAGCGGTGAAAAGAATCCACCGGATATACAGCGGCTTAAGGGTATGCTCCGGGAGTTTGAGGAGGAGCTGGTGTGGGCCCATTACGGTGTTCCGGTAAGAAATATTGAGCATCTGAGACTGGGGTTCTATACCGGGGATATCTTCACGCAACAACCTGACCGTAATCGTGATGTGGAACCGATACTTCAGTGTCTCAGGCGCATTCAGCCAACGATCATCAGCCTCGCTTTCGATCCAGAGGGATCAGGTCCCGACACTCATTACAAGGTTCTCCAGGCAATAGCCGAGGCTTTGCGACAATGGAGCCTGGAGAAGGACCTGTCAGAACTGAGAATTATTGGATACCGGAATGTCTGGTTCAGGTTCCTGCCGTTTGAAGCCAATGTATTCGTGCCGGTCTCTCTTAACTCCATGGCCGTATTGAACCAGTCGTTCCGCGACTGCTATGTCAGCCAGGTGAATGCATCGTTCCCGAGCCCTGCTTATGACGGCCCATTCAGTGACCTCTCTCAGCAGGTCTGGGTTGAGCAGTTCAAGCAGGTTCAACTGATCCTGGGCAAGGACTTCTTCTACGAGAATGAGAGTCTCAAGCTCAGGGGCACTCATGGCATGGTATACTACAGGGAGATGCATATAAATGAGTTCCTTAAGCATGCCCGCGAGCTTGAAAAGAGTGTAGAGGGTGAGATGCTGCTCTGAGACCTGCGGACAGAAAGCAGGGGTGCAGTGTGCCGAATGCCAGAGGCCGCAGCCTGAACACAGGTAAGTGATTAGATTGCGTGGTTTGAGGCCGGGCAATTAGTCGTACAGGAAATATTTCGATGCTGTCTTTCTGAATCCCGGGATGTCATTGGTCCATAAGCCCATGATATCGCTCACCCTGAAAGATTTTGTGAAAGCCTTTCTCACTTCATCGGTGCCGCACACCTTGTCGAACATCGAGTGCCGAGAGGGGTCGCACATCTCAAACAGGTTCTTGTCGGGCCAGAGGTTGTGAGCCTCCTGCATTATGTAAAACTGAAGCACTGAGAGCGGGGCGACGGAGGGATCGGTCAGGTGGATCTGTACTCCGTGGACCATTTTCCCCTGCAGTGTACTGTAATAGGGTTTGTAATGTATCGGTCTGAAGATCACTCCCGGGAGGCTCAGGTTGTTCAGTCTTCCCGCGAGCGTGTCGGCGTTTATCCACTCTGCTGCAAAGGTCTGGAACGGAATTGTATAGCCAACACCTATACTGACAGCATATAGCTCGCCGACTATCCCGGTTGCCGGATAAAAGAGCGGGGAGTCCTTGTGAGGTACATGCGGTGAGGACAAAACCCATGGCAATCCTGTCTCCTCGAAATACATTATCCTTGACCAGCCGCTCATCTTTACAACCCGGAGGTCACATTGCACACCGTTAGCCAGCATGCCTTCCCCGTTCAGGAGCATGGCAAGCTCGCCGACCGTGAGGCCATGTATATAAGGTATGGCAAACTGGCTGACGAATGAAAAGAATCCGGGCCTGGTGATGGCGCCTTCCATGCGTATACCACCCAGAGGGTTGGGTCTGTCGAGTACAACCACGGGGATGTTGTTCTCCGCCGCAGCCTCCATCAGGAGCCCCAGGCTGCTGATAAAGGTGTATGACCTGGATCCGATATCCTGGATGTCATACACAAGTATATCTATTTCCTGCAGCATCTCTTTCGTTGGCTTACGCGTCTTCCCGTAGAGGCTGTAAACCGGCAGACCGGTAGACGCATCTTTTTCAGAAAGAATATATTCACCCGCAGTGAACTCGCCCCTGACGCCATGTTCAGGGCCGTATAGGGCAACAAGCTTAACATCCGGAGCATTGAAAAGAATGTCAACAGTTGACCTCAGATAGCGGTCAACACCGGTCGGATTGGTGACCAGACCCACTCTTTTTCCCTTCAGGATGGCAAAATTGTCCCTCATCAGGTTCTCGAGGCCGGATTCAACCATCTGTCCCCTCATCACCCCGGAAAAGACAAATGTCAGTGCTAATACCATCCGGATTCTGGTGAAATGGTTTGTTAATGTTCTCATATACTGCATATTAATTTGTTGGCACCAGTCAATTTTATCCTGTTCTTCAGCGGTGCCCGGATTATTCCGTCAAGGATTGTCCCCGGCGATCACTGCAAACTTAGTATTTCAAAGTAAATAAATTCGTTCATCTATTGACTTGAATATGATTAATATTTAAATTTGGATTTGTAAGATGTAATACAACTTTCATGAAACCCTTAAACTACCTTATCCCCTTATTATGTGTGATTCAGCTGGCGGGATGTCAGAATAAAGAGGTTCCTGCCGACCTGCAGGAACAGCTTGATTCAATCGCAGCTGTCATGGTGCCCCAGCATGGAGAAGCCCTTTGTGACATTAACATGGTTATGGGAGAGGGCGGACTCCTGATTGCACAGGGTGAAACGAACCTGCCGCAGGCAAAGGAAGAGATCATTTCTTTCCTGAACAACTCAGGTTACAGTTACACAGACAGTATCTCCGTGCTTCCTGATCCCGCGGTTGTGGAAAACCCCTGGGGACTGGTGTCGGTAAGCGTTTGCAACATGCGAACAAAGCCGTCACATTCGGCGGAGATGGCTACCCAGGCTCTTATGGGCACCCCTGTGAAGATACTCAACAAGCGTGGGGGATGGCTGATGGTTCAGACGCCTGATTCTTATATCGGATGGACCGATGACCCGGTGGCTGAGTTGAGTGACAGCGGACTGGTTGCCTGGAAAGAGAGCGATAGACTGATATACCTGAAAAACACTGGCGTGATCACTGACGCTGATGAGATGACAGTTTCGGACATAGTCTTCGGGGTCGTTCTCGCAAAAACCGGTGAGAATAGAGATCACTTCAGCGTCAGGCTTCCTGACGGAAGGGAGGGTCTCGTCAAAAAAAGTGAAGTGACGGATTTCAGGGTATGGGCTGATAAAACCGAACCCGACCCTGTCACGATGATAAAATTTGCCCGCACATTTCTTGGCACTCCGTATCTCTGGGGCGGAACATCTACAAAGGGTGTGGATTGCAGCGGATTTACAAAAACAATTTATTACTCTGCAGGATTGATACTTACGCGTGATGCTTCAGGGCAATTCAGGTATGGTTTAGAGAGAAGCATTGAGAATGGCAGTGATTCGCTTGCCCCCGGTGATCTGCTCTTTTTCGGCAGAGTCAGGGACGGAAAGCCAGGCATCACCCATACGGGAATGTATATAGGTGACACTGAGTTTATACACTCATCGCGGTTGGTAAGGATCAACAGCTTTGATTCAACCATGGCAAACTACAGCGATTATCTGCTGGAGATCCTGCAGGGAGCAAGAAGGATTGCCGGCGTTCCTTCCGGGGAAGGGTTTGTCCGTGTCTCACAGCATAGCTGGTATTTTTAAGACTATATGAAGAAGAGAGATTTCATCAAAATCGGCGGGCTCGCAGCAGGAGCTGTAATAGCAGGCTGCACGGCTTCACCGGCAGAACCGTCAACGGCAACAGGCATCATCAGGAAAAAGGGCAGCGGGGTACTGAAGCTCAGCTACAGACCCTATGAGCTGCAGCTGCGCCATGTCTTTACGGTGGCCACGAACTCCAGAACCACCACCCCGGTGGTACTTACGTCGATCGAGTATGACGGTGTAACCGGTTTCGGTGAGGCGTCAATGCCCCCGTATCTTGGTGAGAGTCACGAGTCAGTGCTCGGCTTCCTTTCAAAGGTGAACCTGGAGCAGTTTAGCGACCCTTTCCTCATGGAGGATATTCTTGCATATATAGAAGGTGTGATGCCTGGCAACTATGCTGCCAAGGCCTCCCTTGACATCGCCCTGCATGATCTTACCGGCAAGCTTCTCGGGCAGCCGTGGTTCAGACTGTGGGGATTGGATCCGCGGAAGACACCCAATACAAGCTTTACTATCGGGATAGATACCGCCGACGTCGTCAGGGAGAAAACCCTTGAGGCCAGTGCGTTTAAAATGCTCAAGATCAAGCTGGGGAGAGATAACGACAGGGAGATGATTGAGACTGTGAGGTCAGTGACCGATGTGCCGATCTTCGTTGATGTCAACCAGGGATGGAAGGATAAGGTTTATGCCATGGAGATGGCTCATTATCTGAGTGAGAAGAACTGCCTGTTCATTGAGCAACCAATGCCTAAGGAGCAGGTTGAAGACATAGCATGGCTCACGGCAGGCAGTCCGCTGCCAATCGTAGCCGATGAAGCTCTTCAAACGGTCAGTCAAATGCTGTCGATGAAAGGTGTTTACTCCGGGATCAACATCAAGCTCATGAAGTGCGGCGGGATGCATGCTGCATACAAGATGATAACAATGGCGAGGCAGATGGAGATGAAGATTTTGATAGGATGTATGACCGAAACTTCATGCGCAGTCTCGGCTGCCGCCCAGCTTTCACCACTGGTCGACTGGGCCGACCTCGACGGTAACTTGTTAATAAGCAATGATGTATATGAAGGGATGACAGTCGTCGACGGAAAGATCAACATCCCTGATCGCCCCGGAATCGGTATTATTGAGAAAAAAAGTGAGAACTTGTAATACAACCTAATGGGAAATATGTAACTTGCTTCTAGGATACGGGAAAGTTTAACAACTATTATATATAACCTAATCAATACTATTTAACCCTAAATCCATTCACATGAGAACAAAACTATTAATGTTGTTTGCGGTTTTGGGACTGATGCTTTCTCAAAGCATTTATGCTCAGCCTAAGACCGTGACAGGGACTGTCACAGACGCCACAACGAATGAAACGTTGCCCGGCGTCAACGTGATAATCAAGAACACTACTACGGGTACCAGTACAGACCCGTTAGGGAATTACTCGATCAATGTTGCTCCGGGGCAGGTAATTGTATTTACTTCGCTGGGATATGCTGCAAAGGAGATAACTGTTGGCTCTTCAAACCGGATAGATGTAAGTCTGAACCCTGGCATCGAGCAGATTGATGAGGTGGTTGTTGTGGGTTACGGTTCCCAGAGAAGAGTGAACCTTAGCGGTGCTGTATCAACGGTTGATGTAGGCAAGACCCTTGAGTCAAGGCCGATAACAGATGTCGGCCGTGCCCTGCAGGGATCAACTCCGGGCCTGATTGTCACCACTACCTCAGGTGCACTGGGTGATAATCCTAGCATAAAGATCCGCGGTATGGTGGGCACCATCAGTGGTAACACCGGGGGACCTCTTATCCTTGTTGATAACGTTGAGGTACCCAACCTGACATACATTAACCCGGATGACATTGAGAGTATCTCGATACTGAAGGATGCATCCACCACTGCCATCTACGGAGCGCGCGCAGCTTTTGGCGCGGTGCTGATCACAACCAAACAGGGCAGATCTGACGGTACGGTGAAGATGACCTATTCAAGCAGTTATTCATTTGCTACACCGACCAATGTTCCCGAACATACCCGTGCAGACCTTAACCTGCAGTATTCCTATGACCAGTTGAATGCCCTCAAGACTACTCCCACATATGAATACGGTCAGGTAGGCTACTACTACAACCCGGATGTGATTGCCAAGGTCAAGAACTGGATCGACACCTATGGTGACATAAGCGGCCTGGGACGGGAAATGGTTGAAGGAAGAGATTTTGATTACAGGGCCAGTGGAGGTGCATATTTCTACAGACCGTGGGATATATATAACATATATTACAAGTCATGGGCACCACAGCAGAACCAGAATCTGTCTGTCAACGGCGGGACTGAGAAAACACGGTATAACCTGTCAGCAGGCTATCTTAATCAAAAGGGTGTTCTCAACCTGTTTGAAGATTTCTACAGGAGGTTGAACACCTCCGGTTTCTTCAGTACTGATGTAAATAAATGGCTGACTGTAAGAGGAAGGTATCTCTATGCAAAGACCACTGAAGAGACTCCTTTCCTTTTTGCAGGGGCAGCTTATGACCCACAATATTATCTTTACCGCTGGCATCAGGTATACCCGTATGGTACATACAATGGAGCCGAGTTTCGCGGAGGCGTAAACGACCTGAAATCAGCCAGGCCTATAGAGGATGATACATATTTCAGTCGATATACCCTGGGTACTACGATGAGGATATTCAAAGGTTTGACTGCTGACTTTGACTATACCTATGGTCAAACCATGGAGACCAGTCACATTGTCGGAGGTTATATGAAGGGAGTCGATTTCTGGAGCAGGTCTGCATCTCCGGCAAGTGATACATTTGAAGAGGTAACAAAGATCTATTCAACCGCATCATATGATTATGCACAGTACACATCTTCCAAGAACATAAGAAATACCATCAACGGGTATCTTACCTATGAGAATACACTGGGTAGCCACTATTTTAAGGCAATGGCCGGTACTAACTTTGAAGATGCAGAATATACATATCTGTCAGCCAAAAGGAATGGGGTCTACGACTTTGAAAAGGGTGAAGTGAATCTTGCAGGAGGTGATCAGTTTGCAACATCAAATCACTCCTGGTGGTCTGTTGCAGGTTTCTTTGGCAGAATAAACTATGCTTTCAAGGACAAATACCTTTTTGAAGCCAACGGCCGTTACGACGGTTCATCAAAATTTGCCTCCGATGTACGCTGGGGTTTCTTCCCGTCTGTATCTGCCGCATGGCGTCTTACAGAGGAGGAGTTTATGGAACCTCTGAGGCCCTATCTCAGCACTCTTAAGGTTAGGGCATCATACGGTGAGATAGGGAACCAGGATGTTCCTCTCAACCAGTATATTGCCACTCTGGCTGTTACAAACCCATCAACATCAGGAGGCTATTGGCTCATAGGTAACAACTTTGTTCCCTACATAGCTCACAGTACTACCAGCCCGACTCCTGCGCTCGTTGACCCGACGCTTACCTGGGAGTCAGTCTCAACGCTGGACCTTGGTGCTGATGCAAGGTTCTTCAATGAAAAGCTGGGGGTTGTTTTTGACTGGTACAAGAGAAAGACCCTGAACATCCTTGCACCGGGCGAAACAGTACCCTCATCGGTTGGTGCCCCTGCACCCAGAAGAAACTTCGGTGAGCTTACAACAAACGGGGTGGAGCTAGCCGTTGATTTCACGCATACATTTTCCAATGGACTGAGGATTACTCTGTCAGGGATGTTCTCTGATTTCGAAACCGTAGTTTCTAAATACCAGTCAGCAGATGACCCTCTCATCAGCAGCACCTATTATGAGGGCAAAGTGCTTGGGGAGATATGGGGCTACAAGTCAGACGGCCTCTTCCAGCATGACGACTTCGTATGGGATGGAGACGTAATCCTACAGACTATTGTTAACACCCAGTCGAAAAATACCATGGCAGAAGGTGTTCCTGATCAGTATATCCTTGAGTCTGGTCTCTTCAAATTCAGCCCGGGTGATGTAAGGTTTACCGACATTAACGGTGACGGCGTCATCAATTACGGAACAAACACCATTGGGGACCCTGGTGACAGGGCTGTTATAGGTAACTCAAACCCGCGGTATCAGTACGGGTTCAATTTGGGAGCTGACTGGAAAGGTGTTGACTTAAGACTCTTTTTCCAGGGAGTAGGAAAGAGAAGCATCTGGGCCACCGGTAATATGGTACTCCCCGGATATTATGCTGCCGAAGCCAACTTTGCCCATACTCTTGATTACTGGACTACAGAAAACACTGGCGCGTTTTATCCCAGGGCCCTTGAGTACAGCCAGACTGCGAAATGGAACTATCTTCCTAATGAGAGGTACCTCCTTAACATGGCCTACATGAGACTAAAGAACCTCACTCTTGGTTATTCACTTCCAAAGACCCTGCTCAGCAAAATCAATATTGAGAAGCTCCGTATCTATTTCGTTGGTGAAAACCTTTTTGAAATAGACAAACTAGAGGATATTCCAATTGACCCGGAGATTGACTGGACAAGCACTACCTCAGCTGACTCCCGCTCGTACGGAAGAAGTTATCCTTACAGGAGGACTTTGGCATTTGGAATTCAACTTGACTTTTAATAATGATGATCATGAAAAAATATTATGTGATATTAATTGCAGTTCTTCTTGGTCTGTCAAGCTGTGAGGACTATCTTGATCGCAAGAATCTGGATACATTCACCGAGGCTAATTTCTGGACCAGTGAAGGAAATATGAGACTGTTCGCTCAGGGAGTGTATACAGCCTATTTTTACGGATATGGTAGTGGCTTTGCTTACGGCAACTACTTCACCTTCGGCCCGTGGGCTGATGAGTACAGTTCAAGTGCCATATGGACTCAAAACCCTGCCACCTCAGGCAACGGATGGGGCTTTACATACGTCAGACGCCATAATATTATGATTGACCGCGTTGAAGATATGCCGGTCCCGGAAGAGGCCAAGAACCACTGGAGAGGGGTTGGACGTTTCTTCAGGGCGATGGAGTATTCTGACCTTACACGCCTCTTTGGTGACGTGCCTTGGTATGACACCGAGGTATTCCCACAGGACGTTGATCTGATATACAAAGACCGTGACCCTGTGGAGTTCGTTGCCCTGAAAATACTGGAGGACTTTGAATATGCCGCAGCAAATGTGAGAGTCAGTGATAGGATTCTTCAGATAAACAGGGATATCGTTCTTGGGTACATGTCAAGGAACCTCCTCTATCTGGGGACATATCTGAAGTACCATAACATAGACCAGGCGGTTGCCACTACGCTTCTGGAGAAAGCCAAATGGGCTGCCGGAGAGATTATGACAGGTGGAAAATACCTGGTTGCAGATGACTACCGGGGCTTGTTTACCTCAGCCGATCTCAGCACCAACAAGGAGGTTATTCTTTACAGGCAGTATGAGACAGCTAAATGCACTCACTCGCTCGTATCCTATAATAACCAGGAGCCACAGACAGGCACCACGCTCAAGATGGTCGAGACATACCTGGCTACTGACGGCTTGCCAATCAAACAGTCGCCTGTGTACAACTATGCTTCTGACAACGGCCTTCGTTATTACCAGGGACAGTTTGCCAACAGGGATCCGCGAATGGCGGCTACACTGGTGGATTCAATCAGGGTCAATGGTGCACATAGCGCCTACTCCACAACAGGTTACCTCTCACTGAAGTTCCTGCCTGTAAGTGCTAATCCCGTGGACCTGATCTATAACAGCAGCACAAATATCTCTGACGCACCAGTCCTCAGATACGGTGAAATCCTTCTTAACTACGCTGAGGCCGCAGCCGAGCTGGGTTCATTCACCCAGGCAGATGCCGACATGACCATCAACAAACTTCGCAACAGGAACATTAAGAAGAATAATGCAGGCAGTAACCTGGTCAAGCTTCCCCCGATGACAATATCGGGCACATCAGTACTCGCCGGTGGCGTAGAGATTGTTGATCCCGACAGGGACCCCACCGTATCTCCCCTTATATGGGAGATTCGCAGGGAACGCTGCGTTGAGCTGATGTTCGAAGGATTCCGCAAGAACGACCTTAAGCGCTGGAATAAATTTGACTATCTTAATACCTTAGAGACCGCGTCTGGCCCAACAACATTAGGCAAGGGAGCGATGGTGGACCTGCTGGCATTTCCAAAAGCCACACGCAAGAAGATGGTTTCTGCAGTTCGCTGGTGGCTTCCTGTACCAGGTGACAGCACTAAGAGCTTCATCTATAACCTGTATGATGCCAACATGAGAAGAGACTGGCAGCCTGGTGTAGACTTCTATGAGAGACAGTATTTAAACTGTGTCCCGCTTGATCAGATTAAACTGTACAGTGATCTTGGTTATGTTCTTTCACAGAATCCTGGATGGGACGATTAAGTTAAATCCGGTTTACAGGATAATGATTGTTTTAACCCTTTTTTAGGTTAGAGTTTTGGGTTGGTTCAAGAGAGTATCCTCATCAGATACTCTCTTTTTCCAGACTCCGCTTTTGATCTCCTGTTAAGTTATTATGCTTTAAAGAAACTTGTATCAGGGGTTCTCTTTTTCAGATGTCCAACTCTTTCCTTAAAATGAAGGAGGTATTCTTAAAATGAATAATCCTCCAAAAAAATATTTATAAGAATTGTATAATCCGGTTAAATGAAATATATATATTTACCTCAATCTTATCATTGGGGATAAGATTTTTGTGTTTTACAGATTCAGATGATCTCATTATTCAACAAAACGCATTTAAAGAACACCTATGATAAGCAATTACATGTATATTAACGATATGGATTATAAAGAACTAATATTCAGTGGGTTTTAATTCTCACTAGCCTATCTGTCTTTATTTATTAACCTTTTTTTTTAACAAATTAACCCTAAAACCAATCGAATGAAAACTAGTCTTTTATTGTTGGTTTCGTACAAACTGACCGAAATACAGAAGCGAATTTTGCTTTCGGTATTCGCCATGGTTCTTATATCAGGGAGCCTGGTTGCACAGAACATAAGAGTTACCGGCAGGGTGGTTGAAAATACCGGCCTTCCTGCTATTGGTGTAACAGTTATTATTGAGGGTACCACCACTGGCGTGGCAACACAAAATGACGGTACTTTCTCAATTGAGGCCCCGGCCAATGCGGTCCTCCTCTTTTCAGCCATAGGGATGGAAAGCCAGAGGATAGCGATTAACAACAGGACAGTCATCAATGTTACTTTGGCTGAGTCAGCGGTGATAGTTGAGGAAGTTGTGGTTACAGCCCTGGGTATCGAGAAGGAGAAAAAGGCCCTGGGATATGCTGTTCAGGATCTTAAGAGTGATGAGATCATGAGGAACAAGCAGACGAACATCGTCAACTCCCTCGCGGGCAAGGTTGCAGGCGTCAATGTCACCCAGTCAAGCGGTTCAGCCGGCTCAGGATCCACAATCATCATCCGCGGGGGCAACTCGGCGAGTGAGTCGCGTGATAACCAGCCCTTGTTCGTGGTTGACGGCATTATCTACGACAACTCCACAGTGAACAGCGGCAACTCTGGAACTGACGGTGTTACAAGGAATGCAACATCATTCGGTAACCGTGTTATGGACATCAACCCTGATGATATAGAGAGCATGTCAATCCTTAAGGGTGCTGCTGCCTCTGCTCTTTATGGCTCAAGAGCTGCTGACGGAGTGGTAATCATTACAACAAAAAAGGGAAGTGAGGGCCCGGTTAAAATTGACTTCAACTCCAAGTATTCATATTCCTGGACTGGCATCCTACCTGAACAACAAGATGTTTACGGAAGGGGTTTCTTTAACCAGACTGGCGTTTTCAGTGACTATACTACCCAGTCGTGGGGCAATCCTATCACAGGTACGGTTTACGATAATGTAGGTGGCTTCTTCCAGGGAGGGAATGTATTCGACAATAGCCTGAGCATTTCAGGCGGGAGTGCCAACAACAGCTTCTACCTGTCTGTATCCAACTTTAACCAGACAGGAGTTGTTCCTCTGACCGGATATGATAAAACAACATTCCGTTTCAACGGTGAGCAGAAATATGGCAAACTGACTGTCGGAGCCAATGCAGCCTATTCAATTTCGAACACTGAAAAGACTTTGACATCGGCCGGCCTGTACAACGGTGGCGGCAACGGTACCATGACAGCCCTATACGGGTGGTCACGAAGTGATGATATTACAAAGTACCTGAATGAGGACGGAACCAAATACAGGATGTTCGAAGGTCTCCAGGAACTAGCAAGCGATGTTGAAAATCCGTACTGGATTATCAACAAAAACGAACTGACTGACAAGGTAAACCGTTTTACCGGCGGGATAAACGCCACTCTTGATCTTACAGAATGGTTCAACATTATATACCGTGTCGGGTTTGACACCTACAACAGCGGTGCCTATACCTATATAGCCCCCGGAGGAGCTGTTCTTGAGCAGTACCAGGACGGCCGGCTCAGCAAGAGCAGTTCAGATTATGAGTTTCTTACTTCAAACCTGATGCTGAACTTTGAACAGAGCCTGGGCGATTTTAATTTCAACCTCTTACTGGGACAGACGGCAGAAAATACCAAAAGGCTCCTGCGCACAAACTGGGGTTACGGATTTTCCACAGCCGGTACCATCAGCTTCTCTAACATAGTGAATGACCAGAAGTTTTTCACGGAGAGAAATGTTACAAAACGCCTTCTGGGAGTGTTCGGAGAATTCCGTGCCTCCTACAAGAGCATTGCTTACCTTACAGTAACAGGTAGAAATGACTGGTCCTCAACTCTTCCAATTGAGAACAGGTCATACTTTTATCCCTCAGTCTCAGGAAGTCTTGTGTTTACCGAGCTTATTCCGAAGAACGACATTCTCTCGTTCGGGAAACTGCGGTTATCCTGGGCACAGGTGGGTAAAGATACAGACGCCTATGCTACAAACACTTATCTCTGGTCCCCACAGGTTGTAAGCGGACAATTTGTCGGCGCCGGAAACAGCTGGACGGGAGGCAGCCCGGAGCTGGTGCCTGAGATTCAGACATCGACTGAATTTGGTACAGAACTGCAATTCCTTAAGGGAAGAATTGGCCTCGACTTTACTTACTATAACAGCGTAACCAAAAACCAGCTTGCCAGCCCGCGTCTCGCCCAGTCCACAGGCTATATCTTCCTGACACTTAACAGCGGTTCGGTTCAAAACAAGGGTATGGAGCTTTCAATTAATGCCACCCCGGTCAGTAATCCGGATTTCACATGGGATCTGACTTTGAACCTTTCCGGTAACCGTGGCACGCTGGGGGATTTTCTCCCGGGAGTCGGACTGTTCTATGTAACAGACGTACAGATTGGCGGAGTTAAGGCTGCCTCTGTTCCTAACGGCGGGTACTTCCTCGGCCTTACCGGTGATTACTGGGTGAGAGAGAAAGATGAAGAAGGTGTTGAGATTCCTGACGGAAGGTATGTGATTGATGAAGCCACAGGCCTGTATTCAACCACCAAATTACAGACCAACGTTATCGGGAATCGTGAACCTGATTTCCTGGGCGGTCTGAACAATAATTTCCGTTATAAGAATCTGGATTTGTCTATCCTGTTTGACATCAGGAAAGGCGGGGATATCTACAACGGTACAGAGTATTACCTGACTGTGAATGGATTGAGCACCAGGACTCTCGATCGTGAATCGGTTACCGTTTCCGGTGTTTCAAAAGCAACCGGAGAACCTCTTTCATATACTTATAATGCAGGAGAGACCTATACAGTTAACGGTGCTTCCCGCTCGGGCGAATACATGATACAGCAGTATTGGGCTAATTACGCTGAGAATGCGTATAACTTTATGACAAGTACCAACTGGCTGAGACTACGCTCAATGGCGCTGTCATATGACTTCACGAACCTTATTGGAAACAGGAGTTTCATCAAAGGACTATCTGCTTCCGTTGCAGGGTATAACTTATGGCTATGGACCAATTATAAGGGAATGGACCCGGAAGTCAGTGTATCCGGTTCAGGAACGGGAGGCTCTGGTTCAATGGGTATCGACTATTGCGGTGTTCCTGCAACACGGAATATCACATTTGGTCTTAACGCAACCTTTTAATAACGGATTTTAAAAGATATGACTATGAAAAAGATATTGACAATTATTATTGCTCTGGCCTTTCTTTTGGGATCGTCCTCTTGTGAGAAATGGCTCGATATAAATGTTGACCCGGATAATCCAAATGACCTGAGCGCAACACCCGAAATCAGGCTTCCATGGATACAACATTACTACATGTATGCCTGGGGTACGGCAAATATGCGTACCAATACAATTGCAGGGATACTGACCCAGAGTTCAGCAACCCTGGCCAATGGCAGACTTGCAGCCTGGAATCCGCTGCAGAGCAGTTGTACAACGGTCTACCAGAACTGGTTCCTTGGCGCAGCTGTCAACCTGAATCCTATGATTGCCAGAGCTGAAGAGTCCGGAGCCTACCACTATATCGGGGCTGCTTATTGCATAAGGGCCATGGGCTTTATGATGATGCTGGACCTTCACGGTGAGATGCCCTATACTGAGGCCCTGAGCGGGAAGTACAACCCGGCTTATGACCAGGGGGAAGTAATATATAACGGATGCCTGGCAGATCTTGACAAGGCCATTGAGTACTTCGGCCAGGAACAGACAGCCGGAGCACCTGCCCTGTCAAAAGGAGACACATGGAATGGGGGTGATGTGGAGAAATGGATCAAATTATGCTATGGCCTGAAGGCACGTTATCTGCTCCAGGTATCGAAGAAATCTTCGTATGACGGCGCTGCGGTGCTGGCAGCACTTCAGAATGCACCTCAGTCCAATGAAGATAATATTGTTATGAAGCATTATAATGTGGAAGGCGATGCAACTAACTTTACAGTTGCTGATCCCTACCAGGCAAATGTCACTTGGGATGCTGCCGGCTACGGAACAGGTCAGCGTGCTACCCGGTGGTATGCCAACCTCCTGACAAACAGTTTTACAGGAGGTTCAGGTGTGGTAGACCCGCGGATGCCCAAACTTCTGCCTGCGATGATGACGAACACTGTACTTAACGCCTCCGGCGATATACTCAGCCATGAGTGGGCACGGGATATTGGTGTTGATATGCTGAATTCTGATATTCGTCTTAACGGCGGACCACTGCTGGCCTCTTACACAACAACCGACAGAGTCGTTACATATACTATTACGAATGATACCGAAAGAGCAAATTTCATCGCATCCATTCCTCATTCGTTTACTGAAAGTGGAACCAGTGTTGCAGTGACTTACCCAAGGGGCTCTTTCTATATTAACAGCACAAACTACAAGAGAGCCGGAGATACTGTTTATGTTAACATGAGAGCTAACAGCATGTCAACCAGCGGTGTATCTGTTACAGATATGTATTACTATCCAACAGCAGGACAACCTGCAGTGGCCGGTACGGGAACCTTCTATGCAAGACCAGACTCTGATTCCGATATCCTTACCTATTCCGAGATGTGCTTCATCAAGGCTGAGGTTTACCTAAGACAGGGTAATGCGCCGGAAGCACTGAACGCATACAAGGCAGGTATCCAGGCTAACTTCGACCGGATGCAGATCAAACTTAATGAGTGGAAGTCACAGGGTACGATAAATCCGGATCAGATGCCGATGGACCCGGCAGATATTGCCGCTTATATGGCCAGCGCTGCTGTTGTTCAGACCGCATCAGCCCTCACAATGGCTGACATAATGCAGCAGAAGATCATAGCCATGGGCCTCAATACCCAGAACTGGAATGATATGCGCCGCTTCAACTACAGCGCAGGAAACATTGACGACTTTGGGGTAGTGTACAGGGACTATAAGAGACCTTTCGAGTTTACGGCAACCAATATCATGACAGGTACCAGTCCTTCTGACCCGACATACTGGTTCCGCCGTTTCAGCCAGAGCACGCACGAGAGTACCTACAACAATTCTCAGCTTTTGCTTTCGAACCCGTTGGCTTTGCAGGATGCTATCTGGAGTGATCCCGTATGGTGGGATAAAGAATAGTCAACAGAATACACATATGTAATTGGAGAAGGGGTGTCGCTGCAGAGTGGCACCCTTTCTCAATTCATGTCTTAGTGAATCCGCTTCTCCTGATCAGGGGTTCGATGGAAGGCTCACGGCCCCGGAACGCCCTGAAGAGCTCATCCGGTTCCCTGCTGCCGCCTCTTTCAAGGATATTATGGCGGAATGATTCTGCTGTCTCCCGGTCAAAAATACCTCTCTCCCTGAAGAGGCTGTAGGCATCGGCATCAAGCACCTCAGCCCATTTGTATCCGTAATACCCTGCCGCATATCCCCCGGAAAAAAGATGGGCGAATGAGACACTCATACATGCGCCATCAGCGGGAGGAAGTATTTCAGCAGGCGCCATTGCTGCCCTTTCAAATGCAATGATGTCACCCGTGAAAGGCTCTCTGAGCGTATGCCAGGCCATGTCAAGCAGTCCGAAGCCGAGCTGTCTCTTGCAGGAATAACCCTCATTGTAGGTTAGCGACTCCTTAAGTTTTGTCAGGATCTCTTCAGGAATCTTTTCCCCGGTCACCCAGTGTGCTGCCCAGGTGTCGAGCCACTCCTTCTCCCATGCCCAGTTCTCCAATATCTGCGACGGTAACTCAACAAAATCGCGCTTCACATTTGTTCCCGAGAGACTCTCATACGTGCAGTCTGACAGCATGCCGTGCAGCGCATGACCGAATTCATGAAGGAAGGTGTTCATCTCGCTGTGCGACAGGAGCGAGGGTCTTGCAGGGGTTGATCTTGTGAAGTTCATTACAAGCGACACTACCGGGATTATCCGTATACCCTTTTCCCTGCTCTGTTCCCGGAAGCCGGTCATCCAGGCGCCGCCTCCCTTGCCTTTCCTCGGGTGGAAGTCAAGCAACAGGATGGCAATGATTCCCTTGTCCGCATCATGGACTTCGTAGGATGTCACCTCAGTATTGTAAACAGGAATCTCACGATTCTCAGTGAACGTCAGGCCGTAGAGCCTTGTGGCAATCCCAAGCACTGCCTCCCTTACTTTTTCAAGAGGCATGAAGGGCCTCAGCGCCTCGTCGTCAATATTGAACCGTTCCAGCCTCAGTTTCTCAGACCAGTAAGCCCAGTCCCATCGCTCCACGCTCCCCGTATGACCGTGGTTGCGGGCATACCGTTCAATATCGTCATGGTCACGTTTTCCCGCCGGGAGTGATGCCTCCAGGAGCTTTTCAAGGAAGCTGTGCACCTCGGCAGGTGTCGAGGCCATGCGTTCTTCAAGGGCGTATGAGGCATAATCGCTGAAACCCAGTATGTTCGCCAGCTGCAGTCGCAGGTCGGCGATACGTGTCACCAGTGTCCGGTTATCATGATCATTGCCGCGGAATGCGCGGACTGTAAAAGCCCTGAATATCTTCTCACGAAGGTCACGCCGGTCAGCGTATTGCATGAAGGGCACATAACTGGGTGCATGGAGGGTGAAGAGCCACCCATCCATATCCTTCTCCTTAGCAAGCGCTGCCGCTGCCTCACGAACGCCTTCGGGGAGGCCGGCAATCTCATCCACAGAGGTGAGGTGCATGGTGAAATCATTTGTCTCTGCCAGCAGGTTCTCTTCAAACTGCAGTGAAAGGGTTGACAGCTCCAAGGTGACGGACCTGAACTTTTCCTTATCCTCATCATTGAGTGCGGCGCCCCCGCGGACAAAGCCCCTGTATTTGCGATCCAGAAGTATATATTGTTCGGGATTCAGGTTAAGTGTCTCCCGTATATCATAAACGGCTCTGACTCTCCTGAAGAGTTCGGGATTGAGGCTGATGTCATTGGCGAATTCAGTGAGAAGGGGAGAGACCTCCCTGGCAGCAGCCTGCAGGTCGGGTGTGGTGTCTGAACTGTTGAGGTTGAACAGGATAGGGGTGATGCGGTTCATCACTTCTCCGGCACGCTCAAGGGCTTCAACGGTGTTTTCGAAGTCCGGCTTAGCGGTGTTGGTGACTATCTCATTTATCTCCTCCCGGGCCATCATAATAGCCTGTTCAACAGCCGGTTTGAAATGTTCAGGACTGATCAGTCCAAAGGGTGCGATGTTGAACGGGGTGTTCCACTCCTGCAGGAGCGGATTGGGTGGTGTGGTGGTGGCCATGGGTCAGGTACGGTATGAAGGCAAATATAGTTCTATTTGGGATTTACGATTTACGATTTACGATTTGCGATTAAATCGACAATCGAAAATCTGAAATCGAAAATTCTCACTTGCCTTCAAAAAAAAATGCCACACCCCTGAAGGGATATGGCACTAATTTGTTTGGTGGAAAAAATCAGAACGGCAGGTCATCCAGCTCAGGGCTGGCTGACGGTGCATCCTCAAGCTTGGGGCTGCGGATAGCCTGCTGGCCGTTCTCCGAGAAATCGATTCCCCGTGCAACCGCGAGAGCATTCAGGTTGGTGATGTAATTCACCATCCCGTTCTTCTCCCACTTGTTACCCTTGATATTAAAGGTTACGGTCACATCCTGCCTGAGCCATGATTCATCAATGATTTCACACTTGTCCTGTGTGAGCTGGAACTTGATGAAGTCGACATACGCCTGTCCGCTGCCGCTATCCTTGTGTTCGATAACGAACTCGCGCTTACGGAAACGTTCATTGACCCTGTTGATCGGGTAGACCTCGGCAACCTTGCCTGTAATCTGAAATTCCATTATTATGCTTCTGTTATTACAATTTTGTCGATGGTGTCACCGGCCCTGATAAGGTCAATCACTTCAACACCCTCGATAACCTTGCCAAAACATGTATGCTTCCTGTCAAGATGTTTGGTGTTTGATCTGCTGTGGCAGATGAAGAACTGTGAACCACCTGTGTCCTTACCGGCATGAGCCATGGAGAGAACACCACGGTCATGATACTGTTTTGTCCCGGTAAGCTCGCATTTGATCTTGTATCCCGGTCCGCCTGTACCAATGCGCGGATCACTCATGTCTTTCGAGAAGGGGCATCCGCCCTGTATCACGAAGTCAGGAATGACCCTGTGAAATGCCAGTCCGTCATAGAACCCTTTTCCGGCCAGTGTCACGAAATTGTCGACTGTGCCTGGAGCATCATCATCATACAGTTCTGCCTTCATTACCCCTTTCGGAGTATGTATCTCGGCTAATTTCACTTTTTAACGATTTCAAGAAGTTCAACTTCGAAGACAAGGGTTGAATAAGGAGGAATAGGGCCTGTGCCGCTCTCACCATAAGCCAGTTCGTAAGGGATGTAAAACTTGAACTTTGAACCTACAGGCATCAGCTGGATACCTTCCTGCCATCCCTGGATGACCTGGTTCACACCAAATTCGGCGGGTTCGCCACGGTCAACGGATGAGTCAAACTTGGTACCGTCCATGAGTGTTCCGGTATAATGAACCCTGACCACATCCTCAGGGAGGGCCATTGCACCCGTACCCATTGTTATCACCTCATACTGGAGTCCGCTTGCAGTTTCCTGAACGCCGTCACGTTTTTTATTGTCAGCAAGGAATTTTTCACCATCGTCAATGTTCTTACCGTACATCGCTTTCATCTGTTCTGCCTGCCTTTTCTGCATGTATGTCATGACAAAACCCTGGGCGGCCTGTTCATCCAACGTATTCTTTTCATTCTCGGCGTCAATCATGCCCTTTGCGAATAGCACCGGGTCAATGCTGATGCTGTCACTTACATAATAAAAGTAACTTGCAATACCAAGTGAATATGCGAGGGAGTCTTCAGCACTCTTGACTTTGGTGGCTGTTATACCGGACCTGGTGTTGCATGAAGTTGCGATAACCGCTGCTGTCACAGCGAGGATTACTAAACCTTTGATTTTCATTGTATCAGTTTTTATTTAAATTTTGGCAAAGATAATATTTTGGAAGTCAATCCGAGGCTATTGCTGTTCTTTTATTACCTCGAGAAGTTCAACTTCAAAGATGAGGGTTTCAAATGGTTTGATGACGTTTCCCGCACCTCTCTCGCCGTAGGCAAGATCATATGGAATATAGAGCATCCATTTTGAACCCTCTTTCATCAGCTGGAGGCCTTCAACCCATCCGCGGATCACGTTACTGACCCTGAACTGTGCCGGTTCACCGCGGTCATACGAAGAATCAAATTTGGTTCCGTCAATCGTCTTCCCGGTATAATGAACCTTTACAACATCCTCAGAGCCCGGCAAAGCACCAGTTCCCCCGGTGATAACCTTGTACTGCAGTCCGCTTGGCAGGGTGACAACGCCATCTGTTTTTTTGTTCTCCTCAAGAAATGTCTTTGCAGCATTGATCTGCTCCCCGTACTCGGCCATCAGTCTGACCTTTTCACGGCGCTGCATGTAAGTGACTATAAATGCACTGGCAGCTGTGTCTGTCATCAGGGCCTTCTCCCTGGATGCGTCGGTCATCCCTTTGGTGAACATCTTTGTACTTATATTGATACTGTCGGCCACATAGTATTTGTAGTTTGCCACACCGAGAGCATAGGAGAGGGAGTCTTCGGAGGTGGCGAATTTTGATTTCTGTGCGGTGGCGGTTATTGCAGTCATGACACACAGGGTCACGACGGTTAATAGTTTGGTGGTCCTCATATTTTCAGTTTTAAACTTTTTTACCTGCAGGGATGGAGAATGTGCAACATCACTGCAGCAGGTTTTTAAATCACGCAAAGATATCAAATTCATCTCTTCACCGCTCTGGTCATCACCCTTTTTCCGGGAGGGCCGGGGAGAAGGGTTACATCGAAGCTAAGAGCCCTGAGCATGCGCTTCAGGCTGCCTTTTGCAGAGTATGTGACAAACACCGATCCGGCATGGGTGACGGCTTCAATCCGGCGCATAACATCTTCAGTCCACATTTCCGGCTGTTTGTCGGGTCCGAAGGCATCAAAAAAGATAATGTCGTACAGTCCCGCCGGGTCCTCCACGGTCAGGTCAGACAGTATCTTTGTCAGTGAGAACCACTCTGTTATTGCATTCTGCTCACCCCAGGAAGCTGCATGGATGGCCTCAAACAGTTGCGGGCCGCGACTCCCGGCAAGAGGCCCGTAATTAAGTTGGCGGACAAGGGATGGGTCGAGGGGGTATTTTTCGAGTGAGGTATAGCTGACGCGAATCTTATTTTCTTCTGCATGGATGGCGGAGAGGAGTGCGTTGAGTCCGGTTCCGAATCCGACTTCGAGGACAGAGACAGCACTGGCTTCGAGGCTTGCAAGGCCGGCATTGATAAATATGTGTTTTGATTCGGTCAAGGCACCAAAATGGGAGTGATAGTGCTCGTCGATTTCAGGCACATAAAGTGTATGAGAGCCGTCTTGGGTTATTTTGAGTTCAGGATTCATTTCTTTTTTAGGGCAGTAGGCAATAGGCAATAGGCAATAGTGAGGAATTAAGAATTAAGGATTAAGCATTGAATGTCAGGTTCTTAAACCGTCCCGATCTTTCGGTCGGGATCTCCGTGGAGTTTATCCCGCACAGCGGGGCTTCGACAAGACCTTCAGACTTCATCCGCCAGCTGGCGGATCAGACCTTCAGACCCTGTTTTTGCATTTGCCAGTCGGAGTCATACCATGTTCTTACATCGGTGGCTATCATGCCTGCTCGGCGTGCGGCCTCGATGCCCAGGTCGCCGTCTTCAAACACCTCACAGTCGGCCGGCGCTACATTCATAAGTTCAGCGCACCTGAGGAAAGTCTCAGGGTCAGGCTTGTGCCGGGTCACGTCATTGGCAGTAACGATTATGTCAAAGTATTTTCTGATTCCTATAATCTCCAAGGTCTTCTCCACTGCCTCGCGATGGCCACCGGTGCCGACTGACATGGGCATTATGCCATAGTATTTTTGTACCAGCGCAATTACCGGCTCAATTGGTGTTACATTATGCTGTATGGTATAGAACTCCTCAAGTTTGACATCCATGATCTCCTCCGGTGAGACCTTACCGGTCATCCCGTTATGTTCAATGATATCCTCTGCTATCTTCCAGCCCGGCGCTCCGGTGTGTGCCTGGAGAAATGAGGTATCCATGGTTATGCCGAAATGGAGGCAGGCTTTCTGCCATGCCAGGTAGTGCCACGGCATGGTGTCAGCCAGTGTGCCGTCGAGGTCAAATATCAGTCCTTTTGCCCCGGGGGTGATGTCGAAGTTCATTTATTGTCAGATTGAAGCGCAAAAGTAGTATTAATCAGGCAGTAGGCAATGGGCAATAGGCAGTGGTGAGAATTTTCGATTTAAGATTTTCGATTGTCGATTTAATCAAAATTTGTAAATCGCAAATCGCAAATCCTTTAGAACTAAGACCTTCTGACTTTACGGACTTTCGACTTTACAGACTTTATGGACTTTCGACTCAGACCTTGTGTCGTGTCAGCCCTTGATGAATTTCCTTACCTCGTTTGCAATGTTCTCCCCGGTGAAGCCGAATTTCTCATCAAGCACGTTGTACGCCGCCGAGTAGCCGAAGCTTTCGAGGCCCCATATCCGGCCTTTCGACCCGGCGAAGCCCAGCATCGTCACCGGCAGTCCGGCCGTCAGGCAGAAAACGGGTACTCCCGGTGTGATGACGCTGTGCCTGTAACTCTCATCCTGCATCCTGAATAATCCTTCAGAAGGAGCTGATACTATCCTTGATTTGATTCCCCATGAGGATAGCAGTTCTGCGGCCTCAACCAGGGTGGCCACTTCGGAGCCGCTGGCAACCATAATCACATCAGGTTTTCCCGGACCATCAGTGACATTATAAGCTCCTCTCGATGCCATTGCAGCGGCTTCAATCCGTGTTTTGCCCCCGAAGGGAAGTGTTTTGATGTTCTGCCTTGAAAGTATCAGTGCGGTGGGTGTTTTTTTATTCTCCAGCGCCAGTTTCCATGCAATATTCGTTTCAGGGGCATCGGCTGGTCTCAGCACCAGCATGCTGTTCTCGCCATGGTGGTTCTTCAGGTGTTCCATGAGCCTGATCTGGGCCTCCTGCTCAACGGGCTGATGCGTGGGTCCATCCTCGCCTACGCGGAAAGCATCATGTGTCCATATATACTTGACCGGCAGGCGCATGAGCGCCGCGAGCCTGACGGCAGGCTTCATGTAGTCAGAGAAGACGAAGAAAGTCCCGCAGGCAGGTATCACTCCACCGTGGAGTGCCATGCCGTTCATGACGGCAGCCATAGTCAGCTCGGAGACTCCTGAATGCAGGAAGGCTCCTGAAAAGTCGCCCCTGGTAAAAGGCTTGCTCTTCTTCAGGAAGCCGTCAGTCTTGTCAGAGTTGGCGAGGTCTGCCGATGCAACTATCATGTTGGGGATCTTCACGGCAAAGTGGGAGAGGAGGACGGCGGATGCGTTGCGGGTGGCATCATTCTCCTTCTGGGCTATGGCGGTAAAGTCAATCTCAGGAATGACGCCCGAGTAGAAATCATTAAGCTGTTGTGCCGCATCAGGATTTTCATTTGCCCAGCCCTCTTTCTTCTTTTTCCAGGCTGCGGCTGCACCAGATTTGCCTGCCAGCACCTCTTCGTACAGCAGCTTTACATCGGGAAATACCTCAAAAGGTTTTTCCGGGTCACCTCCCAGGTTAGCAACGGATTTCTTGAAGGAACCTCCGGCATGAGTAACCGGCTGCCCGTGTGTTGAGGTCTTACTTTCGAAGCTGTTACCTGATTCGTCTACCAGGCCTTTGCCCATCACAGTCTTGCCTATTATTATCACCGGTCTCTCATTTTCATCACCTGCCAGCCGAAGTGCTCCTCGTATCTGGTCATGGCTGTGGCCGTCTATCTCCATCACCCGCCATCCCCATGCCTTGTATTTGGCTGCTGTGTTTTCGGATGTGACAACAGAGGTCTCTGTAGAGAGCTGAATATCATTTGAATCATAGAATAACACCAGGTTGCTCAACCCGAGGTGTCCGGCGAGGCGTCCGGCGCCCTGGGAGATCTCCTCCTGGATGCCACCGTCAGATATGTAGGCATAAGTCTTATGTTCAAACAGCCGACCGAACCGGGCTGCCAGGAAGCGTTCCGCGATGGCTGCGCCCACGGCCATGGTATGACCCTGGCCAAGAGGACCTGAGGTGTTTTCGATACCACGTTTCAGATCGAGCTCCGGGTGACCCGGTGTCACACTGCCCCACTGCCGGAACTGCATGATGTCGTCAACGGTGAAGTGACCTGTGAGTGTCAGGACTGAATAGAGCATGGGCGACATATGGCCGGGATCGAGGAAGAACCTGTCTCTGTTTATCCATTCCGGATCTGCAGGGTCAAAACGGAGGAACTCGGAGAAGAGGATATGTATAAAATCTGCTCCTCCCATGGCTCCTCCCGGATGACCGGAATTAGCTTTCTCAACCATTGCCATAGAGAGGATCCGGATATTGTCTGCTGCGCGTTCGTTTACATTTTTGGTCATGACGGTTTGTACCTTTTGAGTGAGAGTAAAAATAATAAAAAAAATGCTTACCGGGAGTCGCTTCTGATTAACAAACAGAACTCCACGGCTGGCATGACTAGCTATTGCATTGCCCTGGTCTACAGCGTTATGGCGGTTAAGCGTTATAGGTTGAGGAGGCGGTGTCGCCTCCGCGCCCGGTCCAGTTCGTGTGGAAGGACTCACCCTCAGGTTTATCAATCCGCTGGTAGGTATGAGCTCCGAAATAGTCGCGTTGTGCCTGTAGTAAATTTGCAGGCAGCCAGGCCGAACGGTAGCTGTCAAACCACGACAGTGCCGCTCCCATGGCTGGCACGGGGACACCGTCTCTGACTGCCCCTGCAATAACCCTTCGCCAGTTCTCGCTGTTCTCATTAAGGATGGATGAGAAATAGCTGTCAATGATCAGGTTGGGCAGTTCCGGGTCGCGCCTGAATGCTTCGTAAATCTTGTTGAGGAAAGCTGACCTGATGATGCATCCGCCTCTCCATATCATTGCTATCTCACCGTATTTCAGATCCCATTTGTATTCAACGGCAGCGTTGCGGAGCAGGTTGAATCCCTGTGCATAAGAGACGATCTTGGAAGCATATAGCGCTTTGCGGATGTCATCAGCGTACTGTTTTTTGTCGGGCTTCGGGCCTTTTACCGGGCTGCTGAAGAGGGGAGCGGCTTTAACTCTTTCCTTCTTCATTGAAGATATTAACCTGGCGAAGACCGACTCACCGATCAGGCTCAGCGGCACTCCGTGGTCAAGGGCGCTGACGACTGTCCATTTGCCTGTTCCCTTCTGGCCTGCAGAGTCGAGTATCTTTGTGACAATGGGTTCTCCGTCGGTATCCTTGTATCTGAGTATCTCCCCGGTGATCTCTATCAGGTAGGAGTCGAGTTCTACTTTGTTCCACTCCTCGAAAATGCCGGCCATATCATCGTAGGTAAAGAGGCCTGAATTGATCATCAGGTGGTATGCTTCGCAAATGAGCTGCATGTCGCCGTATTCAATGCCGTTATGGACCATCTTGACGAAGTGGCCTGCGCCGTTATCGCCTATCCAGGTGACGCAGGGAGCCCCGTCAGACGCCCTGGCAGCAATTGCATAGAAGATATCTTTCACGTGAGGCCACGCCTCTTTGGATCCGCCGGGCATCATCGAGGGTCCGAGCAGAGCACCCTCTTCACCGCCTGAGACTCCGGTGCCGATGTAAAGAAGTCCCTTGCTCTCAACATATTGTGTCCTTCTAATTGTGTCCGGAAAGTGTGAATTACCGCCTTCAATAATAATATCTCCCTTGTCGAGCAGGGGGATGATCTTCTCAATGAAATCGTCAACCGGCTTGCCTGCCTTGACCATCAGCATAACCTTACGGGGTCTCTCAAGGTTTGAGATCAGCTCCTCAAGTGAATAGGAGGGTATGATCTTTTTGCCTTTCCCACGTCCGTTCACAAAATCAGTCACCCTTTCCGTTGTGCGGTTGAAGACTGCAACAGTAAAACCCCTGCTTTCAATGTTGAGCACCAGGTTTTCTCCCATCACGGCGAGGCCTATCAATCCTATATCTGCTTTCATCCTGAAAAATTAAGTTGTTGATAAATTGAATTCTTTTGTTTTCGAATTATTGAATTATTCTGAAGCCAAGGTCCATAAGTATTTGTCGTGCCAGCGGGTCATCGGTCTGCACACTGTATGATTCAAATTCTCTTCTGATCCTGTAGTTATCGCGAAGATACTCGAATTTTCCGGTGTCACGGCGGAAAAGTCTGTCATCATCCTCAACCGGATAGGTACGTCTGACGGCCCTGGCAACAAGCTCGAGAGCACTTTTGCTATCGCTCTGCTGTGTCAGGTCAATGACCTGATCGGCTGGTTGCGGAAGCGAGGCGGGTGACCAGTCCTGAAGCGGAATACCCAGCTCCGCAGCTACCCGTCTCACCGGGTTTATGGTGGCGTTAGCCTTGCCGTCGACTGAATATCCGGCTATGTGAGGGGTAGCTATATCTGTCAGTTGTACCAGTCTGCCGTCAGCCTCGGGCTCTCCCTCCCAGACATCAAGTACTGCGCCAGCCAGGGTCTTTGATGAGAGCGCCTCCCTGAGAGCTGCATTGTCTACCACCTCGCCGCGCGAGGAGTTGATCAGGATGCAATTCTTCCTTAGCATAGGCAGGTTGGCGCTGTTGATCAGATGGCGGGTACTGTCCATGCCCTCAAGGGTCAGCGGCACATGCAGAGTGAGAATGTCTGACTCTGCAAGGAGCTTTTCAATAGGATGGAACTCGTTGCCTCCCTCTCGTCTCTGTCGGGGAGGGTCATTTTGAAGCACCCTCATTCCAACGGCCCTGGCCGCCCTGACAACTTTTGTTCCTACGTTTCCCACTCCCACGACTCCCAGAGTCAGCGAGCGGAGGTCCAGCGAGCGGCTGAAGGCGAGATAAAACAGTACTGTGGTTATATATTGCATCACTGATCCCGAGTTGCAACCCGGGGCGTTCACCCACTTTATGGCAGCATTGTCAAGCCAGTCAGTATCAAGGTGATCATATCCTATGGTAGCCGTGGCCACAATTTTTACCTTGCTGCCTTCAAGGAGCCGGCTGTTGCATCTGGTGCGGGTACGGACTATCAGAGCATCGGCATCGGAGACCATTCGGGCATCAATGGCGCGGCCTGGACTGTACACTACTTCAGCCCAGGGTTCAAAGACTCCTTTTATGAACGGGATTTTTTCGTCTATTACGATTTTCATGGGCTTAACGTGCTGCTTTCCAGAGGCCGGTGGCCGGGTTGGAAATGAAATAGAACTCTTCACCGTCGGTGTTCCTGTGAAATCCGGTCTGCAGGCTGAGCGGATCATACTGTTTCATCAGTGCATTGATGTCGCCGAAGCTGTACCCGACGGTTTCAACCTCTTCAGGAGTGAGGTGCCCTGCCGCGTATGTCACCCTGAACCTGTTCTCGGGTGAGCCGTGAATGAGATGGGCAGCTGCGCTCAGGTTCTCCTTAAGGTCATTGTTGGCTTCGGTGAATGCGAGTATCTCAGGGGTGGTACGGTAGCCGTATTTCCTGATCAGTTTGTCAATGGCCGGGTCTTCGCCGAAGGTCTTCACACCCGGGGCAAGGACTATCAGTTCGCCGTTGTCAGCTATTGCCATACGCGTGCGGTAGATACTCTTGTTGCCAAGCCAGGTGCTCTTGAACTCTTCGGGGTCCAGCCATACTACTACCTTCTTCAGCCGTTCCGGCAGGGTGGTGAAGTTAACCTCTCGTGAGAGGGCTGCCGCCTGCCGGAAGCATTCGATATCATCCCCGGCAAAGAGGCCCCTGATCTTCAGCCTGCCCTCGCTGTCGGGTGCAACAACAGTGAGGATATAGAGCAGAGGCAACCGATCAGCCGCAATCTCCGAAGCCTTATTCAGGACCGCCCTTACAGGGTTGTCAGTTGTTCCCAGTATGTTCTCAATGCCGTATACGGCGCCAATGAAGTGACTTTTGTTAATAGCCTCGCTGCCTCCGCATCCCACAAAGACGTTCTTGTTGTAATTGGCCATACCCGTCACCTCATGAGGAACCACCTGTCCTACTGAGATAATCAGGTCATGACCCCCGTCTGAAAGAAGGCGGTTCACCTGGACGGGATAGTCAAAGGTGAGCCTGCCGCCAGTGACCTCTGATACAAACGAAGCTGGCACCCTGCCCAGCTCTCCGATGTCAGTGCGCCATCGGTGCTCCCTGAACAGCGTAAGTGGTACTTTGCCAAACATTCTGCGGATCTCGGCCGGTTCCATCGGCATGTGTGTACCCAGCGCGGGCAGGATATCTATGACACGCTCTTCGAGCCTCTCCCAGAGCAGTTCGGTTATCATGCCCGCACCGGAATGGGCACGTGTGATGTCAGGCGGCAGTATAAGGACCCTTTTTCTTTTACCGAAGCTTCCAAGAACTGTCTCCAGTGCAGACCTGACCTTGTCTTTGTCCAATCCCTTTTCTTGTCCGTTTTCTGAATAGTATATCATATTGTTTTATTTTTTCCATGACGGTTTTTGAGGCTGTTACCGACGGCATCCGTTTTTACCATGATGGTTTTTCAGGCAGCGAACGGCGGAACTCGTCAATCAGCCGGTCCTGATATTCTCCCTTGTACGTGCCGGCGATGAACCTGCCAAGAGCCTCATCATGGAAGAGTTTCCACGACTTGTTCTCATGTCCGGGTACCACCGGAAAGAAGAGAGCCCCGTTATCGGTTGACGCCTTCAGGTCACCCGGTGCATCTCCGATCATAAGAATCCTGTCAGAGGGATACCTGTTTGCAGCAGCAATGGCAATATGTTCGCTCTTGGTTCCCTGTTCCTGTCCGGCAATTGTTTTTACGAATCCGTCAATTGAGTGTTCCCTCCACTCCCTTGTCAGTGCCTCCAGGGGTGTCTGTGAAACCACTATGGCATCAGCGACAATGCTCAGCTTTTCTATAGATTTCCGGGCGTAGGGGAACGGTGGAGTGTTGCGCAGCCACCGTGCTATATCTTCATTGATTGCCAGTGTCCATTCAAGTACAGGCACCAGGGCAGGGTGAGGGTTATTACCCACATACTCCTTGAAGGCCGGGTTGCCAAGCCTGGTCTCGCCGCTCACCCAATGCCGGAGAGGTGACATGTCAGGAAGGTTGATGCCCGTTTCCTGCACTTCAGGCCTTGCGGCCAGGAGTTCCATCACCTTTAACAGGGCAGGAAAACGGTTTATACCCCGGGTTACGGAATAGAGATTGACGAAATCCCATGTCTCACGCACATACTTGGAAATGGCGAAGAGACCGAAGTATTTGACGGTATTGGGACAAAAGAACTCCTTGTGCTTGACCTCCATTGTATCGAATACACAACCGTCGGAGTCGATGCCGATAAAAAAATCCTTCTCCGGTTTAAAATCTTCCAGAAGACTCATTTTGTTTTCCATTGCCGGTTACTTAATAGTAATACAAATGTCAGCCGGGATTGTTCCCGTCAGACCCCACTGTATGCGCTGAACCCGCCGTCAACGGGTATCACTACGCCTGTGACAAAGGATGAGGTACCTGACAGCAGGTAGAGCATGGTACCTACCAGTTCCTCAGGCTCGGCATAGCGACCCATGGGTGTGGCGGAAATAATCTTCCTGCCGCGCGGGGTCATCTCTCCTGTCTGCTCGTCAGTCAGCAGGAAGCGGTTCTGGTTGGTGAGCAGAAAACCGGGCGCTATTGCATTGACCCTGACACCTGTGGGAGCAAAGTGGACTGCAAGCCATTGCGTGAAGTTGTTAATTGCTGCCTTGGCAGCCGAGTAGGCGGGTATCTTCGTCAGCGGCCTGTAGGCGTTCATTGATGAAATATTCAGGATACTGCCGCTTCCTTTTTTTACCATATCCTCGCTGAGGATCATGGTTGGCAGCACGGTGCCCTTGAAGTTCAGGTCGAAGACGCCGTCAAATCCTGCAATGTCAAGATCAAAGAATGTTCCTTTCAGTTCCTTATCATCAGCGGTAATAACCTCTTTGACGGTAGTGGCTGAGGCTTTGTTTCCACCGGCGCAGTTTACAAGTATATCAAGTGCGCCGAATTTGGAGCGAATCTCTTCGCGGGCTTTGAGCAGCGATTCCCTGTCGGTCACGCTGGCGCCGATGGCAGCGGCCACACTACAGTCGGGTCTGGCAACCATCTCTGCGGCGGTGATGGCTCCCCTGGCCGGGTTCACATCCAGAATGATGACTGTCATTCCGGCCCGGCACAATCCTTTTACGAGTGTCTGTCCTATCACACCGCTGCCGCCGGTAATGGCGGCCACTTTCCCTTTCAGGTCACTGAAATCATTCATCATTTTTATCTTTTCTATTCAACTATTATAGGTTTGTATTTTGGCACAAGTATTTTCATAACTGTCCATCCGATCAGGTATGCCACCGCGCAGATACAGAATATTATGAAATAACCGGCCCTTATTCCCTCAAATCCAAAGAAACTCATGGGTTCAGTCATATACTTTGCTCCGCCGGCGAGGAGTTCATTTGTCATGACACTCACCGTACCGTCTGTCATGGTGGTACCGGACGAGAAGTCAAACAGCACGCCGGATCCCTTATTGATAAGGAATGCTCCGAAGCCTCCTGCCATACCTCCGATACCGGTAATGGTTGCCACGGCCGATTTCGGGAACATGTCACCGATAGTGGAGAAAAGGTTAGCTGACCACGCCTGGTGGGCGGCGGCAGCAATGCCTATGATGACAACCGGGAACCAGTAAGATATGTGTCCCAGCGGTTGTGCCAGCAGGGCCAGCAGCGGAAAGAAGGCAAAGATCAGCATGGCACGCATACGGCCGGCGTAGGGGTTCATCCCCAGTTTGTCTACGAAATATCTGGGAAGCCAGCCCCCGATGATTGAGAGCATGACAATGGCATAAAGTACGAATATCAGTAACTTGGCCGTGTTGGTATCGGAAGTAAGTCCGTAGACATCACTGAGGTAGGCAGGAGTCCAGAAGAGGTAGAACCACCAGACGCCGTCAGTCATGAATTTGCCGAAAGCAAATGCCCAGGTCTGCTTGTACCTGAAACATTGCATGAATGACATTTTCTTTTCTATCTTCTCTATATTATTGTTTGCTTTGGTTTCCGCAATGGTGTCCTGGTCGATGTAATCTAGTTCAGCCTTATTTACCAGCGGGTGAGCGTGAGGTTTCTTATACATGAAAATCCAGAATCCCATCCATATGAAGCCAATAGCACCGATGAAAATAAATGCCATTTCCCATCCCCATTTTGCTGCAATAACGGGTATGGATATCGGGGCGATGAGGGCACCTACCTGTGCGCCTGAATTAAAGATGCTGGTTGAGAATGCCCGGTCCTTTTTTGGGAAAAACTCGGCGGTGGTCTTGATTGCCGCCGGGAAGTTGCCCGCTTCACCCAGAGCCAGCACAAAGCGTGCAAAAATAAAGAGTGTCACGCTGACAGAAGTAACCATTCCGACATTGTCAATTGTGCCAATAATGTTTCTGGCCTCCTCAAACCCCACGAACCATTTGCCGGCGGTAATCCCGGAGGTGGCTATACCGCAGAAGGCATGCAGAACGGCGCCAACAGACCAGATGCCTATTGCCCAGAGGAACCCCTTCTTTGTATCAATCCAGTCGACAAATCTTCCGGCAAACAGCAGGCTGACGGCATAGAATATTGAAAAGAGACCGGTGATGGTACCATAGTCATTGTTGGTCCAGTGGAATTCGGGCGCAATGAAGTCCTTCCAGGTCAGAGAGAGAACCTGTCGGTCCATGTAGTTAATGGCTACCGAAAAGAACAACAGCCCGGTGATGGCCCACCTGTAGTTTGTCATTTTCGAATCTGTGGTTTGTGAGGACATGGGGTTCGTTTAAGAGTTTAATATTCAGTGATTAACATATAATGTACACATGCATCTTATTGTCTGTTCAGGATGCTGCCGGTCTTATTTTCTTAATTGTGTCAAGTGTATTATTGACGGTTGTTGTCAGTGAATCCCAATCTCCTGCCTTCACAATCTTCTCGGTGATCAGTGCAGAACCCATTCCTACGCATGCCACACCGGCATCGAACCACTTTTTGAGGTTTTCCTCCGATGGGTCAACTCCGCCGGTTGGCATTATGGTTGTCCAGGGGCAGGGACCTTTGACCGCTTTAACGAATGAGGGTCCGCCTACGGCATTGCCGGGAAATATCTTTACTATCTCAGCACCCAGTTCTTCAGCCTGTGAAATTTCCGTCAGGGTGCCACAACCGGGTATCCATAATACTTTTCTCCTGTTGCAGATCCGGGCTACCTCGGGGTTCAGCACCGGGGAGACAATGAAGTCTGCACCCATCTGCATGAAAATGGCTGCTGTAGGCGCATCAGCAACTGAGCCGGCACCGATCATCATCCCTGGACAGTTATCCGCGGCCCATTTTTTCACCTCTGAAAACACCTCATGAGCGAAATCGCCCCTGTTGGTAAACTCAAATACTCTCGCACCACCGGCATGACATGCTGAAATTACATTTTTGCATATCTCCCCGTCATGATTGTAGAAAAGAGGCACAAGGCCTGTCTCCTGCATCGCCATTGCAACCTGAATACGTTTGTAACTGCTCATCTCTTTTGTCTATTTCAGAAGCCGAAGTAATTCTTTGCGTTGTAGTATGAGATGTTTTCCACCATTTTTCCTATGGTTTCCATCTCTGATTCCGGCAGCTTCCCCTTTTCGATGTCATCACCGAGCATGTTGCAGAGGATTCTGCGGAAGTATTCATGACGGGGGTATGAGATAAAGCTTCTCGAATCAGTGAGCATCCCGACAAACCTGCTCAGCAGCCCCATCAGTGAAAGGGCATTAAGCTGATTGATCATGCCGGTCTCCTGATCAAGGAACCACCAACCGGCCCCAAACTGCATTTTCCCGGGAACACTGCCATCCTGAAAGTTGCCGATCATTGTGGCAATCAGTTCGTTATCCCTGGGGTTGAGATTATAGAGTATCGTTTTCGTCAGCTTGCCTGTGGCCGTAAGCCTGTCAAGCAGCCTGGAAATATCTTTTGCCACCGTGAAATCGCCCATCGAGTCATAACCGGTATCAGGACCGAGTGATGCAAGCATCCGGCTATTGTTGTTTCGGATAGCACCATAGTGGAACTGCTGTGTCCAGCCTCTATCGGCGTCCATCACTGCCAGCTCGTAAAGCATTACTGACTTGAATTTCACTACCTCCTCATGGCTTAGCGAGGTTCCTGAAGTCACTTTCCTGAAGATGGAGTCTGCCTCGGTAGAAGTACAGTCTTCCGAGTAAAATTGTTCTATACCGTGATCGCTGAGAAGACATCCGGCGTCGGCGAAGAACTGATGCCTCTTCCTCAGGGCTGCAATCAGGGAATCAAATCCTTTAATCTCAGTGTCAGAGGCCTCTGATAGTATTTTAATATAGTCGCTGAATTTTGCGGGGTCTTCAACAGCCATGGCCTTATCAGGCCTCCATGCGGGTAGTACTTTAATGCCGAAATCGCTCTTTTTCAGTTTGATATGGTGCTCGAGATTATCAACCGGATCATCGGTTGTACAGATCACCTCGACGTTGAATTTTTTCATCAGTCCGCGTGCCGAATATTCCGGTTTCTGCAGGAGATCCGTACACTCTTCCCATATCCCGGGGGCTGTTGTGCGGTTGAGTATTCTGCTGATTCCGAAGACTCTTTTCAGCTCAAGGTGTGTCCATGCATACAGCGGGTTACGCATGGTGAAGGGCACCGTCTCTGCCCAGCGGTCATATTTTTCGCGGAAGGTTGTGTTTCCGGTGATGTATTTCTCATCGATCCCGTTGGCCCTCATGGCTCTCCACTTGTAATGATCGCCCTCAAGCCATAGCTGGCCGAGATCGTCAAAGCGCCTGTCCGAAGCAATGGCTTCCGGGCTGAGATGACAATGGTAATCTATTATCGGCATGCCTTCAGAATGCTCATGGTAAAGTTTTCTGGCACAATCATTCTGCAGCAGGAAGTCTTCGTTGATGAACTCTTTCATTGGATGGCAGATATTTGTTACTGACGGGTAAAGAGACGTACGATATGCCTGCGATAGATGTTCTCCCATACACATGATGCTATGATCGCGGAGTTGGCATCAAGGGCATCCGTGTATTCCTTCCCCATCTCGGCGGCCACCTTGTAGCCCACGTGAATAAGCTGGCGGAAACTGGGGTTGTAGTTGGGGTGTCCCGGCACATGTCTGAGTGTTTCAGCATATTTCTTTGTATCCCAGGTGTCAACAACTTCCGGAGCCGGAAGCAGTTCAGGTTTGATATCAATTACCGTGGCATATGGACCGCAGAGTTCATCGCGTCGCACATATGCACTGCGATAGATTCGCTTTGCAATATCAAGTGCTGTGCCTCCGGCGAGGGCAAGACCTATCACCTCTTCGAGCCATGTTGTTCCGGCAGTCTTGACGTGCAGGCCGCAGTCGTGTTTCTTTATTATTTGTCCCATGACCGGGTAGATCGAAAACTTGTCGCTTCCCGAATGCACGCTCAGCTTGAGCCCTGAGGGCAGGCCGAACATCCTGACCGCATACCTGATGACCAGGATATCCTCTTCAAACTCCTTCCCGAAGCGAACCGGATCACCTTCATAGTCAACCCCTTTATTAAACCGGCCTGTGAATTTCGGGGCAATTGTCTGAACAGGAACCTTCAGGTCGGCCAGTGCCTTCAGGATGAAGAGCATCTCCAGGGGTTGCTGAGGCTGGTCGACCTCATCCATTGAGACCTCCGTGACGAAGTTGCCTTCGCCCTTTACCGATGCTATATGCCTGTAGATTGCGGCAGCCTCATTGATAGCAAACAGGAATTTTGAAGCGAAGGCCCTGAGAAAGTCTTCCGTGATTGTGAAGTTGTCATCGATGCCCGGGATCTTCAGTTCACCGCAGAACGACAGGTGTGCTTCCACAAAGCTTTCGATATCGGTATCTGATGCACTTTTGCCTATAAAATCAGCAACATCCAGGGTGAAGAAGTCTGAGTGGTCTATAAACCGCCCGACGGTTGTAAGGTTAATATGGTCGGCATCAACGAAGTATGGACCGGTGTAACTAATCTCACGTACAGCGGCATCAGCCTCAGCGCGGGTGTCAGAGGGTTCCGAATGAACTATGTTATGTTCCCTGTTTGATTTGTTCCAGACAGGAGTGATATCAACGCCCAGTTCGGTAGAGGCCTTGATCAGGGCTTCCAGCTGGGCCTTGCCCTGGTGTGAGAATCTGTCCCCGATTCCAAATGAATATTTGCCTGTCTCTTTCATAATGATCATTTAATGGTTTTCAGCAACGTCGAAAAATAGCAATAAAAAACTAAATTAGGATCTTGATTTCTTGTAAATTCAGCAGCCATGAAGATGTTTGCATTCATTGTTACATTCACCCTGCAATCGGTTGTAGCCTTCGGCCAGGTAAGGCAGATAACCGTTGCGGCTGACGGCAGTGGTGACTTTACCTCCGTCCAGGAGGCGGTCAACTCCATCAGGGCATATATGTCTGATACCACATTCATGTATATCAGGAATGGAACTTACCGCGAAAAGATTGTGATCCCCTCGTGGGTTACCAATCTTTTCATGAAGGGGGAGAGCGTTGATAACACCGTCATCACCTGGAATGACCATGCCAATATCCGCAATATGGGCACCTTCAGGACTTACACAATCTGGGTACTGGGGGCAGGTTTTACTGCCGAGGATATCACTTTTGAGAACAATGCCGAACAGCTCGGACAGGCTGTGGCTGTCCATGTTGACGGAGACAGGGCTGTCTTCCGCAGGTGCAGGCTGCTCGGGAACCAGGACACGCTCCTCACAGCCAACCAGGATAGCCGGCAATACTATGAGGAGTGTTATATAGAGGGCACTACCGATTTTATCTTTGGTCCTGCCACTGCCTGGTTCGAGAGGTGTCATATTCACAGTAAAAAGAATTCATATATCACCGCCGCATCAACCGTTGAAGGTCATGAGTACGGTTATGTCTTTAACAGATGCCGGTTTACGGCCGCCGACAGCATCGCGAAGGTTTATCTCGGAAGGCCATGGCGGCCGTTTGCAGCCACACTCTTCATGAGATGCGAGCTTGGCAGCCATATTCTGCCCGCGGGCTGGCACAACTGGGATAACCCGCAGAACGAACGGACAGCCAGGTATGCCGAGTACCGCAACACAGGTCCGGGAGCCAGTCCCGGTACCCGCGTTGCATGGAGCCGCCAGCTCAGCCGAAAGGAGGCCGGAGGATACACCGTGGAGAGGGTGTTTGCCCGTCACGACGGATGGAGCCCTGTCAGATAACAGCTCAGAGCCTGATCTTCTCCCCGTTGATAAATACCTTTTTCAGTTTCACTCCTTCAGCGCCGGTGATTTTTGTTCCCTGTTGCACGCCGTTGAAGCTGCAGTTCCTTAGTGTTATATCTGAAACGTTCACCGATCCATCAAGCCCGATAATATAAATTCCGTACTTACTCTCCTGCGAGGTTACATTCTCGAGGGTGACATTTCTTACAAAAGGAGGAAAGCCTCTCTTACATTCTTCAAGGGGTTCATACATCAGGTTGATCTTCAGCACTGCCTCGGAACACTTACCCACCTTAACATTACGCACGTTCACATTTTCAATAATACCTCCCCGGCAGTCCGAGGTTTTGATCCTGATGACCCTCAGCAGTTCAGGGCTGTCCATCTCACAGTCTTCTACAAACAGGTTTGAAAATCCTCCCGAGATTTCGCTGCCTATGACCACCCCTCCATGACCGTCTGCCATGCGGCAGTTGCGTACGATTATGTTCTGTGAGGGGACGGCCCATCGCCTGCCGTCATTGTTTCTTCCTGACTTGATTGCAATGCAGTCATCGCCAGTGTCGAAATAGCAGTTTTCAATGAGGACACCGTTGCATGATTCAGGGTCGCAGCCGTCCGAGTTGGGGCCGGCGCTTACTATTTTCACTCCCCGAAGGATGAAGTTATCGGTCAAAACGGGGTGGATGACCCAGAATGGGGAATTTTTCAGCGTCAGGTCTTCAATAAGAACGGTATTGCAGTTGTTGAGGTTGACCAGTTGGGGTCTTAGTGCTCCCTCGAGACCGAAGCGTCGTTCCTCAACGGGTGTCTGGTTTTGTTCATGGCCAAGAAGCTGCATCCTGCCGGCAATCTTCTGGTTATTCATTCCCTCGCGCCAGCCATAATCAGGATTGCCGTTCATCCACCACCACACCTCGTTTGAGGCCTGACCGTCGATTGTGCCTTTGCCTGTGAGGGCGATGTTAGTGGCATCAATTGCGTAGATCAGCGGGTGGATATTATAGCAGTCCATTCCTTCCCACCGGGTAAGCACCGGTGGCAGGTAGAGCTCATAGTCAGTGGCGAAGAGCAGTGTTGCTCCTTCGGATATATGAAGGTTGACGTTGCTCAGCAGGGTAACGGGACCGGTGTGCCAGTTGCCGGAGGGTACATAGACCACTCCTCCTCCGTCAGAATTGCATCTCTGTATCGCTGCCTCAATAGCTGCGGTGTTCAGGAAAGAAGTGTCATCAACCACTGCACCGAAGTCGGTTATGTTGAACGTATCAGCAGGGAAAGATGTCCTCAGGATTGATTGTTCAATCTCCGCGGCCATCTCCCACCTGTCACTGCCCGTGCAGGAAGGCAGGACAGTGACAAGGAAGACAAAGAGGTATGGCAAAAGGCGCATCATGATCAATAGCCTGTATTTTGCCAGAAGCCTTCAGGATCAGGACCTGAGGTTTTGTTGGTGACAGCATCCATCTGTGGCTGTGGGATAGGCCGCAGCATATGGAATGACTGGATATTGGCAGATGCAGATCCGTTGTACAGCCTGACCCTGTCAATGAGTGTCCCCGTGCGTTTGAGGTCAAACCATCGCTGCTGTTCGCCGCAGAGCTCACGGGCCCGCTCATCAAGAATGACGTCTATATCCTTTGCAGTTACCTGTGCCTGTTCAGCTGTGGTGAGACTGTTATCCTGTTCAGGGATGGCGCGCGCCGTGCGGAGTTCATTAAGCTTCTGGATTGCCGGACCCGACTGGCCTGCCATCATATACCCTTCCGCAGCAATGAGGTACATCTCGGAGAGCCTGAAGAGAAAGGCATCTTTAGAACCAAGGTCCCTGATCACAGTGCCGGTATAATCGTCAAACTTCTTGAGGGCGATATACATCCTGTTTCCCTTGTAGTTTTGCACGCCGCTGGTGGCAGTAGCGATGGTGGGCATGATTGCATCTTCAGTCTCATACAACGGCCACACGACCGGGTCACCGACATCGGTTCTGGAGAAGAGGACATACCTGTTAGCAGCTCTGGCTACCTGCTCGGCTGTCACAGTCTCAGGAGAGAGGTAGAGAGCTGTGTCACGCATGAGAGCATATCCTGTTGGCGGTTGTACCCCTCCTTCAAACGCTCCCCCAAGCTGAGGCGCCACATAGTAGACATCGCGGAACGATGCCTGGTAACGCTGGTCTGTCTCCCTGTTGAACACATCAAGAAGATATCCTGAAGGAACGAACCTGGTGAAGCCCTTGGAGTAGGGCTGGTAGCTAAGACCGACATTATAGACCACTCCTCTGAAGGTAATATTCTTATTGGCTTCGGTATCGGTACGCTTAAGTATTGCCGAGGTGGCAGGCACGCTGTTCCAAACCCCTGTGAACATCAGGTGGGCTGCATTTCCGCCTATCTCGTTCTTGCTGTTACGGAGGATCATCCCTGACCATGTCATCTGCTTGTTGCTGGCATCGAGCTTGAGTCTTTCGGGCATGATATTAAATGCCAGCTCAGTAGAGTAATCAACATGCCAGATCACCTCTTTATTGTTAATGCCGTCTTCGTTGGCTCCCAGCCAGCAGTCAGCGTAGTCTGTGAAGAATGATGCTCCGCTGCCTGTTATTACCTCCTCGGCCTGGGCTGCTGCGGCTGTGTAAGCTGCCGCATCATTGAACTTGCTGCCCTTGTATAGCAGCAGCCGTGCCCTGAGTGCCCTGGCGGCCCACAGGTTCACGCGGCCCGTCTTGGCAGTCCTTGCCTGCAGATGGTCGATGGCCTCGTCAACGTCATTCAGCATGAATGCATAGACATCCTCTTCCGAATCACGGTAGGCGACACTTGAGATGCTGTTGACAGCCTCCCTGTTAATCTGTACCGGTCCCCATGTCTCAACCAGGTGCCAGTAATAGAAGGCTCTCAGCGTCTTGAGCTCGCCTAAATACTGGTCTCTTTCAAGGGCTGAGAGAACCTGTTCGCCTGCATTGTTCACGGCCTTAATGCCTGTGTTGCATACGTTAACGGCAGTGTATAGCATCTCCCAGAATTCGTCAAAGCATGCGTTCATCGTCTCGCGTGTTGAGCTGGCGACTTCAGGAGTGATGCCGGAGTAGTTAATGAGGACCTTCTGCCTGTTGTCATAGCCTGTCAGCCATGTGTCAGTTCCTCCCTCACTGAGCCCCAGGGCAGCTTCCTTGCCGTACCAGCCCCTCAGATAGGAGTAGCTTGCAGCAACAAGTCCCTCAATTCCGCTCTTGGATGAGTAAAGTATATCCTCAGTGTTGCTTGTACGGTTGTTCTCCTCAAGGAAGTCCGTACATGAAGTGCCTGCCACCATAAGCAGCGCCAGCACAAGTATGAATTGTCTAATTGTTGTTTTCATCTCTTTATGTTTTTCGGACAGTCCGTTAAAAATCGAGGTTGAGACCAAACACCAGATGTTTTGCCATCGGGTTTGAGATGCTGCCGCCGCGTTCGGGGTCATAGTTATCAAGGTTACTGAAGGTGAAGTAGTTCTGCAGCGAACCGTAGATCCTCATGTTGCTTATTCCGGCCCTGGAAATCAGGTTGCGGGGAAGGTTATAAGCCAGGGTGACCTCTCTCAGTTTCAGGAATGATGCCTTTTCGAATGCCATTGCAGGCATATCATTCTGAGATGCTATGCCGGGGCGAGGGAATTTGGCATCCTGGTTTTCTGGTGTCCAGAAGTCCACATCCGGTGAACCGTCCTGCTCGGTGGGCTTGTATGCGGTGTTGTATGCATACTGTATCCACTGGCCTACTCTTGCAAAGAGCTGTCCTGACAGGGTGACGCCCTTATAGGAGATGGAGTTGTTCCAGCTGAAGATGAACTGAGGGCTCTTGTTGTAGAGTCTCTTGTCAAGGTCATTGATGAGAGTATCATTATTGACATCTACAATTTTAATGTCACCCGGAACCCGGTTATAGAGTGCTGCCTTCTCAGCCTCAGCAATGGTCCAGCATCCGTCAGCCTCATAGTTGTAAAATGCCCTTACCGGTTCACCTACTACGAGTGCGTTGTTCGGGATCGATACATCACGGTCTGCGCCGCTGGCCAGTGCCATAATCTTGTCGCGGTTAGTGGAGAAGGTGAAGTCCGAAGACCAGAGGAAATCAGTTGTCTCAATTACACGGGCGCTTACTGAGGCTTCGAACCCTATGTTCTCAGTCTCTCCAACGTTGGCAAGCACCTGCGGATAGACCGAGGTTGCCGGCAGGCCCTTATAGAGCAGCAGGTCAGAAGTCCTTGAATAATAGGCGTCAATGACCAGTGAGAGTCTTTCCTTCCAGAGTGAGAGGTCGATGCCTGCATCATATGTAGCCGTTGTCTCCCATGTCACATCCGGGTTCCCGAGCACAGCAGGCAGCATACCTGTATATAAGGTGGTGCCGAAGGTATAGGGAACCAGTGTGGAGCCCAGGCGCGTCTTGGTCATATACGGGTCTACCGAAGAGTTGCCCGCAATACCCCAGCTGAGGCGCAGCTTGAGGAGGTCCACTGTCTGTACTCCTTCCATGAATGACTCCTCGGAGATAACCCATGCAGCAGCGAGGGAGGGGAAGCTTGCCCATTTGTTTCCCTCCGCCAGCACTGATGATCCGTCGGCACGCAGCGTTGCGGTGAACAGGTACCTGTCAAGCAGCTTGTAGTTGATTCTCCCGAAGTATGAGAGGAGGGAACTTTCCGTATAAATATCCTCAAGCTGGCGTCCGGAAGAGAGAATGTTCTGCAGGAAATAGAAGGATGTTTTGGTATAATGATCCTGCAGTCCGTAGCCGTAAATCCTGTGTGATTCGTACTTTTCCCTCTGGGCTGCCTGTCCTGCAAGTAACTGCAGTTCGCTGTCCCCGCCGATTGCCCGCGTATAGGTAAGGGTGTTTTCAAGGATGTACTTCATCGCCTGGTCGTTCTCGGCGGAGATGTACGAGCCGCGGCCGAACTGATAGTTGGCGGTGCACATATAGTCTTCATACATTCCCTGGCGGCCCGACTGTCCGTCAACACCCAGCGATGTCCTGAACTGGAGGCCCTTGAAAATGTCCCAGGTCATAAACACATTTCCGAAGAGACGGCTTGAGAGGGTGTTGTTGGTATAGAAGCCCTCCACCTCGTTGAGGAGCGGGTTAGTATGGCTGACTGCCAACTCCGAAGGACGGTCAAGGATAGTACCGTCAGCAAGGAATGGCTGCGCCATGGAGTGCATCTTGATGAGCTGGGAATAGACATTGTCTTCCCTGCGGTCCCAGTCGCGGTAGGTGAACTGCAGGTTGGCACCGGCGGTAAATGCCCTGGATATCTTCTGAGTGATGTTTACCCTGCCGTTATACCTTTTCAGGTTATCATTCTTAAGCAGTCCGTTCTCATCCATATAGCCAAGGCTGATAATATAGGATGTCTTATCCGACCCGCCAGAGGCTGACAGTTCATAGTTCTGGGTTACCGAGTTTTGCATTACAAGGTCAAACCAGTCTACCCCGCCCTCATTGTAAAGGTCGAGGACGGTTTTTTCCCAGGGGGAGGAGAGAACATCTGACAGAACAACTGAGGGAGGATAGGCCGAAAGGCTTGTCTGTCCCCATGTGTCAGCCACATTCTCTGCTGCATAGCGAAGGCGTTCCGCCATGAACAGGTAATCCTGTTCAACGTCCATCAGGCGTGGCAGGTTTGTGGGCGAGTTCATGGAGACGAAGCTGTTGAACGAGACCGTTGACTTTCCCCCGGCAGCAGCATCACCTCTCTTTGTGGTGATGATTATGACGCCGTTGGCACCCCTTGTTCCGTAGATAGCTGTAGAGGAGGCATCCTTGAGCACCTCTATGGAAGCAATGTCAGAGGGGTTGATGTCAAGGGTTGAGCCGTACTCTATTCCGTCAACAAGGAAGAGCGGGGAGTTAGAGGCGTTGATTGACCTCACACCGCGCAGGGTCATGTTGATCTCTGACCCGGTCTCGCCGCTTTCTCTGGTTATGTCAAGTCCGGCAACCTTGCCCTGTATCGATTGCAGGGCGTTACTTGACGCTGTTTTGACAATCTCGTCAGACCTTACTGATGAAACGGATCCTGTCAGGTCTCTCTTTTTTACGGTACCGTATCCGACCACCACTATCTCATCGAGAGCCAGTGTGCTCTCCTGCATTACAACGTTGATGGTAGTCCTGGTTCCGATGGTCTCGGTCACCGGTTCCAGACCGATGAAAGAGAACAGGAGGGTGGTTGCTTCAGCAGGCACAGGAATAGTGTAGAAGCCGTCGGCATTGGTCAGTGTTCCGGTGGTTGTTCCCGGAACGCTGACGGTGACGCCGATAAGCCTTTCACCTGTTGCCCCTGTAACGGTGCCCTCTATGGTCCTTGTCTGTGCCTGGACCATGATCCCTGCAGCAAGTGCAAGGATAAGCAGCACCGGTTTTCTGAAAATACACTTGTTCTTCAACATAGTTATCAGGTTAGAATTTAAATTGATTAGGATATGATTTTTGCAATATCAAAGTTATACCGGCGCCCGGCGGCGGAGGTACACTTTTTTGTTAAAAGGGTGGAGATTTTGGCCGTGTTAAGCCTGGGGAGGGCCTGGGAAATTATGAGATTCAGAGAATAATAGTCTGAAGGATTTGCGATTTGCGATTTGCGAATTTTGATTAAATCGACAATCGAAAATCTGAAATCGAAAATCCTCTATTGCCTGATCTTATTCCTGTATCATCTCATATTCCAGGCTGGCCATGATGAAGGGGCCGACGCCCTTGGGGTCATTTTCGCGGATCACTTCGCCGATATAATATTCATATGAGCCGTCGCGGTAGGGATCGCCACCCAGGCCTGCCACCCCGCAGATATTGGTCATTGTAACGAGGCCGGCACTGTCGGTTTTGATGAAGTTTTCAATCAGTCCCATGTAGGCTTTTTCGGCTGTGGCAAGATATTTCCCGTCAAGATATCCCATCCTGACTCCCTTGAATATTGAATAGGTGAACATGGCTGTGCATGATGTTTCAATATAATTACCCGGTTCTCCCGAACGGTCCAGCACCTGGTACCAGCCACCCGTCCGGGTGTCCTGTATCTCTGAAAGCTTCTGAACCATTCCATGAAGGATAGTTACCATCTCATCTCTGCCAGGCTGCTCCTCCGGCAGGAAGTCAAGCACGTCCACAATAGCCATTGATAACCATCCCATAGCCCGGCCCCATGCATGTGGCGCCTGGCCCGTAATGCTGTCAGCCCATGCCATCTTGCGGGAGGCATCAAAAGCATGCCTGTACAATCCTGTCTCAGGATCCCGGGTATTCCGGGCAACGATGAGAAACTGGTTCACTACATCCTGAAAATCCTCCGGCTGGTTATACCTCAGGGCATATTCAGCATAGAAGGGGGCTCCCATGTAGAGACCGTCAAGCCACATCTGGTCAGGGTATATCTTCTTGTGCCAGAAGCCGCCTTCAGCAATCCTCGGCTGTGATTCCAGCTGATCCCTGAGGGTATGTATAACCTTTTCGTACCTCGGATCTTTTGCGCTGTCAAACAACAGGAACATCATCTTGCCGGGATTGACCTGGTCAATGTTGTAGTTCTCCTTTTTGTACTCATAGATTATGCCGTTTTCGTCGATGAGAGAATCTGCATATCCTCTTGCATATTCAAAGTAGGCTTTATCTCCGGTGGCCTCACTCAGGCGGATGAAGGCCAGACCCATGAGCCCCTGGGTGTAATTCCATTTTTTTTCCGTCACAAAATCAGACATCCAGAGTGACGGGTTCCGGATCATTTCCGATTCGGCCATCCGTACTGACCACCGGGGTGAGTTAAGTCCATCGCGTCTGCTGGTATCGCATGAACTCAGGATTATCACTGCCAGCAGACAGGCAAGTGCGGTGGTAGATGAGGTTTTCATTGTTGAGTCTGTGTGTAAGGTTTTCAGGATGGCTTCTGTTTTGGGTGCTTGTCACGGTATTCTGAGGGGGTCACACCAAACCGCTGTTTGAAGATGCGGGAAAAGTACCGGGGGTCATTGCATCCCACCATATACGTCACCTGCGATATTGTATATTCACCTGCCTCAATGAGCTGTGCCGCTCTCTTCACCCGTACCTCCCTGATGAATTCGATGGGAGCGAGCCCCGTGAGGCTCTTGAGTTTCTTGAAGAAGACTGATCTGCCTATGCCGATCTTTGAAACGAGTTCATCAACAGTAAGATCCGCGTTATCGATATTCTGTTCCATTACCTCCATCAGGTTCTTCATGAGCTTGTCATCGTATGATTCCACAAGTGGTTGGGAGGGGATGACCTCGTAGGATCTGCCTGCCATGGATGTTGGATAGTCTGCTATTGTTGAGAGGAAGAGCTCCTGAAGCTTTTTGCGCTGCTGCAATATATTCTCAACTCTTGCCCGGAGGTATGTTGAGCTGAAGGGTTTGGTAATAAAGTCGTCAGCTCCCCTCTTCAGCGCCTCCACCTGGGTGTCGAGGTCAGTCTTGGCTGTCAGCACTACTACAGGTATGTGCGATGTGGTTACCTCCTGTTTTATGCGGCGTGCCAGCTCGAGGCCATCCATCTCCGGCATCATCAGGTCCGTAATGATTATATCCGGCAACTGGCTCCGGGCGATCTCAAATCCCTCGATACCGTTCCCTGCCTCAATTACATGAAATCCGTCGGAGAGGATTATCCGGATGAAGCTGCGCAGTTCCTCATTGTCTTCCACAAACAGCAGCACCGGCTCATCATCTTCCTGGCTGACCTCCTCGCTGTTCTCATCGTCGTCATGCATGACAGGGAGTGAGTGCCGTGATGAGGGGGTGCTCTGCCCGTCTGACAGGACAAACTCAGTGTCGTTGTCAAAGTGTGCGAACCCTAGTTTGAAGAGAACGCGAAATGTTGCCCCCTTACCCTCCACGCTCTCAGCCGTCAGCTCCGCCCGGTGAAGCTCGGCCAGCTCCCTGCTGAGAGAGAGACCAATGCCTGTGCCGGGCTGAAGCGAGATGGCCTCCTTGTCATCACTGCCGAACCTCATGAAGAGATTCTTCATCTTCTCCCTGGACAGACCCATGCCCTGGTCTGCAACAGTAAGTTCAAGTGAGTCACTGGTTTTCTTAACGGTAATATCAACTCTTTTGCCCCTCGGGGTGAATTTCAGTGCATTGGTAATCAGGTTATAGGCGATCTTTTCAACCTTGTCCTTATCAGCCCATACCGTTTCGCCATGCGACTGGTCTTCCACAATGAAGTGGATCCCTTTGTCCTCTGCCACCTTCCGGAAGTCGGTGCAGATCCCGGAAATAAATGAACCCAGCGGGAACTCCTCTATCCTGAGACGCATCTTTTTACTCTGCACCTTCCTGAAGTCGAGTATCTGGTTTACGAGCCTCAGCATCCGCTGGGTGTTGCTCTGCACCAGGGTGAGCTGGTCCCTTACATCCGGTTCGAGTGAATTGTTTTGCAGTATGTTGGTTACGGGTGACGATATCAGGGTAAGAGGAGTTCTCAGCTCATGTGATATGTCAGTGAAGAACTTGAGCTTCAGGTTTGTGATAATCTGCTCTATCTCCACCTTATGGCGGAGCTTATAGAAGGTGAAGATGACATAGATGGTCAGTGCGATAATGATCAGTGTGACCAGGGCCAGCAACATCCTTGCCAGCGCGGTCTGCCAGAAAGAGGGTTCTACCGTTATTCTTACGTTGCGGTTGTTGTCAACCCAGATGCCGTCCGAGTTGGTGGACCTGACGCTGAAGATGTACTGGCCGGGATCAAGGTTGGTATAGGCGGCACTGCGCTGGCCTCTCCCTATTATCCAGTCAGGGTCAACCCCTTCAAGCCTGTGGGCGTACTGTATGTTTTTCGGGTTACGGTAATCGAGAGCTGCATATTCTATGTTCAAGCTCTTCTGTTTATGGTTCAGCCTCAGCACCGGACCATCACCTTCTTCACCGGCAGGGGAGGCGACCCCTCCGTCAGTGTGAATATCCGCTCCTGCGACAGTCATGCGGGTGAAGACGAGCGGCGGCACATAGTTGACCTTACGGACCTGTGAAGGATTGAAGCAGTAGATACCGTTGTCAAAGCCGAACATTATCTCATTCTCTGCTGTTCTGAGGCCTGTTGCCTCCGAGAAATATCTCTTCTCCACCCCGCTCTGCTCGCTGTAAATCTCAAACGATTCGCTCTGCGTGTTGAACTTAAGTATGCCTCTTTCGCTGCTGAGCCATAGATTCCCGTTCAGGTCGTCCACAATGCTGAGGATCACGTCGTCAGGGGCTCCTGTCTTTACGGTGTATGACCTGAAGGCGGGCTTTTCGCTTCCTGATCCCTTACGTATGACACGGTTTAGGCCACCGCCGAATGTTGCTACATAAATTTCATCTGACGGAGAGCAGTATATATAATGGACGTCATTGTTCGCCAGGCTGGTTTCAACCGCAGGATCAAAGAAGCATGTTTCGAACTCCGCCTTCTCGGGATCGGTAAAATCCATGTCGAAAATCACCAGTCCGCTGGTAGTGCCCACCCACATACGGTTGTTATTGTCTGATGTGATATACCTTACTCTCTTATGATTTGAATAGGGGTAGTTCTTAAGCCTGTTGAACGAGTTGACGAACCGGAGCGAGCCGTTTTCCTCGAGGATGTAGTTCAGTCCTCCGTTGAAAGTACCAACCCAAATTCTTCCTGACGGGTCTTCGTAGACTGAGTAGACGTTGTCATGGCTCAGGCTCCACGGGTCAGCATCGTCATGCCTGTACCCGGTTATACTGTAGCAGCACGGGGAGCTCCGGCCGGTGGGCTCCAGTCTGAACAGTCCCATGCCCTTTGACCCCATCCAGATATTGCCTTTCCGGTCCTGGGTAATGACATAGACCAGTGCGCTGAAGGCCTGGCCCGATGAGAATGTGCCGTTTTCACGGAGGTATCCCACCATGTTATGCTGAGGGTCGAAGAGGTATACGCGGCCATCGCGGGTTGCTGCCCAGAGATACCGGTTATTGTCCTCGAAAACAGCCCTCACCTCATTCTCCGAGTGAGATGCGGGAACCGGCTTCGGGCTGATTACCCTGAACTGATTCGGGAAGAAGGAGACCTTCTCAATACCCCTGGTAATGGTGCACATCCAGAGGTTGCCCTGGTTGTCGGAGAGGGCTGAGTGGATCAGGTTGGGGAACCGTCTGTCATCGCTGCCGGGCTCGTTAAAGAAGTACTCGAGCCTGCGGTCAATGCGGTTATACCTGGAGAAGCCGCCGCCCCTGGGGTATATCCAGAGGATGTCATTTATATCCTCAAAGATGACGAAGCTGGGAAGGAGTACATTGGGATTGGTCTTGTCAACATTCATCCTGTAGTGCTTCACAGACCCGCTGAAAGGGTCGAAGTGGGTGACTCCGTCAGCCAAGGATTCAATCCAGGCCTCACCATACCTGTCAACGTAGACTGACACCATGCTGTTTGTGGGAAGAACCGGGTACCTGAACCTGTCATAGGGCTTTTTCTCTCCGGTGACCGGTGTGTATACAAAAAAACCGTCACCCGATGTAAGTATAATGAGTTCACGCTGGTTCAGGGGCTTGATGCTGATTATGTCAGAGGTGACACCAAACTTAATCTCTTCGTATATGTCAGCATCACTGTCTGTTACCACTATAGTTCCGTCGCCGGTGCCGAACCACATCCTGTCTCCCAGCTCGTGGAGACAGAAGAAAGTCCTGTTTCCTGCCGCAGGGTAGCGGCTGTGCAGGACCTGCTCGGGTGTCTCCATCTCCCCGTTGATTCTGAAGAGGCCGTTATCCGACAGAATCCATACATTGCCGTGACTGTCTTTACTTATGAGGTTTACTGCAGGGGTGGATGAGGATCCGTTCCTGCACACAAATCTGTCGAGTTTATATTCTGATGAAGCTGCCGATGAGGCTACTCTGATGCAGGTTCCGGCCTCAGTGGAGAGCCAGGTCTCACCGCCGCTGAAGCAGTATATCTGGGTTACCGGTGAATAGTTCTCGGGGCCGTTGGCGCTTATCTCATTGAAGTTAATGAACTCCTCGGTCCGGGGGTTCATCCGGTAGACCTCGCCGTCGTTATTCATTATCCAGAGGTGGCCAAGGTCATCCTCGGTGATACGGTCAACCCTGTTGTTCGTAAGGCCATAACCGGAGTTGAAGCCCGACTTATATACCTTGAAGTTGTAGCCATCGAACCGGTTGAGGCCGTCAAAGGTGCCGAACCACATCAGTCCTTCCCGGTCCTGGTGCATGGTGAGGGCCACGCCCTCCGACAGGCCATCCTCAACCGAGTAATGGGTGAATGCGCACTTGGGTTGGGAGTGACCCGCAGGGGAGGTCACTGCAAGTAATACAATAACCAGGGCCGCTATACTGGCGGAGAGGCGCATAGTGATCTATTCGATTGTCATCATCAGAGGTGAACTGATTCTTTGTGAGAACCTGCTGATATAGTCTGTCCAGGCGTTGTCGGATTCAAAGCCCCACTTGCTCCATCCGGCGCCGGTATAGTAAACCAGCGGAGTTCCCGGGTTATACCTGGTCACGATCAGGAGATGGTCTTTGCTCTCTGTCACCTCTACTGCAGGAGTTGTCAGTACGCTTCCGACATAAGTTATGCCTCCCTCACCGCCGTCAAGGCGATAGGCTACGGCGTTTGCCTCAGGAGGGAACAGGAGTGATGAGCCTTCTTCTCTCCGGACTATGCCGGCGGCTACTGTAAACTCACTGTCAATCCCTCTATATTCCTCAGTGATCATGGTGAGCTGGCTGCCGGCATCAAGAGAAATAGTCCTCGTCTCTGTGACCATCATATCACGTACCATGAAGGGTGGGTAGGTGAGCCTGAAGGAGGTGCGCAGCGGACCGTTATCAAGAGTCTGCCATGTTTCAAAATTGATTGCCAGCCAGAGGGAATCATCAATGAACGGGGCCATGGCACCTGCGCCGAGAGTGCGTCCCACCTTGTAACTGTCACATCCTTCCCCGTTATCTTCGTGATAACTGTTTTTCCCTGCGAGATATTCGGAGTACCATTTGTCAATCACCATCTTGTCAGTTCTCTTTACCCACACATCGAGCCCATTGCTTGGGCCGTCCTTGGCTATCAGTGCCGGACCATAAATCCGGAAGGCAATGCGGTCATTCTCCCATGTGTAGTCATCCATTCTCTCGGGTACAAACCGGCCGTAGGCTTTGGCCTCATAATCTGCCGGTGTTCCTTTGCCGATATAATATTCGGAGCTTTCATTGGCCTTAACTTCAGCCATGAAGAGCAGCGACTGAGGGTCAGTCTGACCGTTATATATAAGCTGTGAGATTACCTCCGTACCCTCGCTGTCTGTAACTACCAGTTGGGAAAGGACGCATTCAGGTATATTTCCCGTCAGTACAGGTACGGGTATCTCAACTGCCTCTGAGGGGCGGTCAAAGGGCAGTTTGTTTTCAAGGGTGATCCTGATGCGGTCGTCGGTGCAGCCTGCAAATACCAGGATTGATATCAGAAAGAGGAGTATTTGTTTCATGTTACAAGGTATTTTTCATTTAGGTTGTTTTCCTATATAGGCCAGGATGCCGCCATCTACGTATAGTATGTGCCCGTTGACAAAATCAGAGGCTCCTGATGCGAGGAACACCACGGGACCCTGGAGGTCCTCCGGTGTGCCCCATCTGGCTGCAGGTGTCCGGCCGATAATGAATGAGTTGAAGGGGTGTCCTTCGGCGCGCAGGGGAGCCGTCTGAGGGGTGGCTATATATCCGGGTCCGATGCCGTTGACCTGGATATTGAACTCAGCCCACTCGCAAGCCAGGTTGCGGGTCAGCATCTTGAGGCCGCCCTTGGCTGAGGCATAGGCTGAGACGGTCTCACGTCCCAGCTCGCTCATCATGGAACAGATATTAATGATCTTTCCGCCTCCTTTTTTTATCATGGCCGGCGCGACGGCCTTTGACATGATGAAGGGGCCGGTAAGGTCTATGTCTATGACTTCGCGGAAATCTGCGACATCCATTTCAATGGCGGGCACCCTCTTGATGATTCCGGCGTTATTGACCAGGATGTCAATCACCCCGACTTCTGAGGTTATCCGGGCAATGTTTTCCTTCACGGCTATCTCATCGGTGACATCGAAGAGATAGCCTCTGGCGTCAATGCCGTCACGTTTGTATTCCTCAATGGCGGCCGTCACTCTTTCCGGGTTACGGTCATTGAAGACTATGGTGGCCCCGGCGCCAGCGAGTGCTCTGGCCATTGCCATGCCAATCCCGTATGATGCTCCGGTGACCAGTGCCACCTTTCCGTCGAGCCTGAATGTATCACTGCTCATGATTGTATGTTAAGTCCTTGATTACTGATTCTTACCTCAGGTCGGTCTGTTTCAGGAAGTCCTGGTCGCCATAATCGAGGTTTTCTCCACCCATACCCCAGATGAATGTATAGCTGGCGGTAGCGGTGGCGGCATGAATTGACCACTGGGGTGATATGACCGCCTCATTGTTCTTCATCCAGATATGTCGTGTCTCGGCGGGCTCGCCCATAAAGTGGCAGACAACGCTTTCATCGGGCACTTCGAAGTAAAAATAGACCTCCATCCGTCTGCCGTGGGTATGAGGAGGCATGGTGTTCCAGACACTTCCTGGTTTCAGCTCGGTCATACCCATCTGCAGCTGGCAGCTTTCGATCACCTGGCTAACCAGTATCTTGTTGATAACCCTGTGGTTGGCTGCTTCTGCCGAACCCATCTCCACGGTTATTCCATCTTCGATGGTGACTTTGCGGTCAGGGCAGTTCCGGTGGGCAGGGGTGGAGTTGAAGTAGAAGAGTGCAGGATGCTCTTTATCGATGCTTTCAAAGAAAACTTCCCTGTCGCCGCTGCCAAGATACAACGCCTCCTTAAAGTCAAGGTCGAAGGTGCTATCGCCCGCCCTGACTCTTCCTTTGCCTCCTACATTGAAGATTCCCAGCTCGCGCCTGTGAAGGAAGTATGAGGCCTTGACCTCGTCAATAGGCTCCAGTTCCAGTGTTTCCCCGACGGGTTTGGCTCCGCCGGCAATCATTCGGTCGTAAAGGGTGTAGACCATTGTCACGGCGTTATCGCGGAACAGGGATCCGACGAGGTGTTCTCTACGGAGCCTGTCTGTATCCCAGTGCTTCACATCATCAGGATGAGCTGCGTACCTGACTTCAATATTCGTTTTCATATTCTTCCGGTTAATCACTACAAAGTTGGCTTAAAAAAACCAAAAATTGTGGAAGAATCGGTCAGATAGGTGTATTAATTAGGCAGTAGGCAGTAGGCAGTAGGCAGTAGGCAATAGGCAATAGGCAGACAAAAGTCTCAAAGTGGTAAGTCTTCAAGTCGAAAGTCTGCAAAGTCCGTAAAGTCGAAAGTCTTAAGGTCTGGCGGTTATTCAGTCTGACAGTCTGATTATTAATTATTCACTACTGCCTACTGCCAATTGCCTACTGCCTCTCAAAGATACTTCCGGTCTTCGTGCGGGATGTCAAAATATTTATCGTAGAGTTTTGCGTCGGGACCAGTCTTCTCGACGCCTGTCTCACTGATCTTATAGGTACAGTTCTCGCCTACAATACCTGAGAAATAGATGTCAAACTCCTTGCCGTTCTCATCTATCATGATAATCCTTACCAGGTGAGGATACTTCATGCTGTTCAGCTGTGAGTGACAGATAGGGCAGTTGATCAGGTACTCTGAACCTTTCTCCATTTCGAACGACGGGTGGGTCGTTTTTGTGTAGTTTCCGAGCTCCGGGTTCAGCAGGACCAACCCTCTGTTTGTACTGTTTATCTTTGTGGCAGATAGCACAATAGAGGTCTTGACGTTAAGACGTCCCCTGCACGCCTTGCATAAATATTCAACGGCCATTTTTTACCTCCTTTTTATTTATGAGTTTAACTATTTTGTTACAAGCTTCAAGTACAATATACGATAAATTTTCTCCGAATGCAATAGTCTCGGGTTGAATTGCGAGGATCAGCACCTCATTTCTGAAGAATTCAGAGAGTTTTTTCAGGGAGATGTTGTGGGTATTGAAAGTCAGGTCACTGACCTGGTCTACCGGTATCAGATCGAAGCTTCCTGGCGGCTTTTTCATGTCAACGCAATCGATCACGACAAGAGAATCATGATCTGTGGAGTTGATCTTTCCGATATAGTTTTCGATGCTTACCTCAGGTGTGATGACCTTAATGTTGGCTGTCTCACTTATCCGGGTGCTTATGTATACTCCCGCTCCGTCATCCTGTCTCAGGAGGTTACCGATACCGACAAAGAGAATTTTACGGTCGGTGTGCGAAAGAAGGGCTGTAAGTTTTTCAGACACCTCTGAAAAGATACTTGACGGTTACCTGTCTGAGGCAGTTAGGGCAGATAATGTTGAACATATCCTTCCTCTGGGGAGTCTCGCTTATATCTGCCGAGAGATCCTGACCCTCGGCGAGCTTCAGCTTGCGGTTAAGTATGTTGAGATTAAGTACCGAGGCGAAGGCTTTCGGGCCAAGTTTCCGATGCATGAAGTTGAGGTGTTCAACTGTTGTGATGACTGCACCGCAGCTCTCGCACACCAGCAGTTCCTTCTCCTGGTATTCGATGTTGTTGGCTCTGTCAAAGACAGCCAGGTCATAGATCTTGTCTGAAAGTTTTACGCCCTTGCCGGTGATGCAGTGTTCCTGGCACTGGCCGCAGAAGATGCACTTGCCGTAATCTCTCTTTATGGTCCTGATCTTCCTTTCCCTGTCATCGGTGAAGGTTATTGCCAGAGGAGGACATACATTGGCACATGTTTCACATCCCACACAGTTGGCATCATCAACCACAGGCTTTCCCCTGAAGTCTTTGAAAGGCACATGCTCCACGGCCGGGAATTTTGATGTATATGCCGGTGTGACCAGTGATATCACTGCTTCCTTCAGCTCTCTGAGTTTGGGGTACTTCATTTCACTGCCTCCCTGTAATCATCTTTCACACTCCTTTTATCCATTTTCGTCCCAAAATGGTATGCCCCCCTCACGAGGGCGTGTGCAGCCACCGTAGCGGTGAAGAAGAGGATCGGAATGGCCACCAGGGCTCTGAATCCTGCACTTCCGATGCCGAAGTGCACAAGTACACCGAGAAGGATACTGCAGCACCCCAGTGTCACACACTTGGTGGCTGCCTGGAGCCTGTTATACATGTCTGGAAGCCGGATCAACCCGATACACCCGAAGATGTTAAAGAGAACTCCTACCGATATTAAGATTATGGCTGCCATATCATTCATTCAGTTTTTTCCCGCTGAGATATTTTGCCAGCGTAAGGGTTCCTATAAAACTCAGTATGACCCAGGCAATGCCGATATCAAGGATAAAGGCCTTGTCAGTCTGCACCGAGATAATGCCACAGATACCCACCACAAGTATACCGAAGATGTCAATGCCCACCATCCGGTCAGGTATAGTCGGTCCCCTGATGATACGGAAGAGGCAGGCTGCACACAGGGCAATCTGTAAATAGAGCAGTATATTAAGGAAACTGGTCATTCCGCAAATTTTTTAATGTATTCTTCAAATCTTCCGATTACCATCCTTGTATATTGAGCAGGGTCTTCAGACCGTATGTAGATCCAGTGTATGTACATCTCATCGCCGATGATGTCAACGGTGATGGTTCCCGGTGTCATGGTTATCGAATTGGCCAGCAGTGTCCTGGCAAACTCAGATTGGAGTGTGGTTTTCACTTTCACTATCCCTGGTCTTATTGGCATAGCCGGATGGAGCACCCGGTATGCCACATCGAAGTTAGCCTTGATGCAGGCCCAGATGAAGGTCGTCAGGTAGACAATGAACCAGACCCAACGCCGCGGCTGAAGGAATTTATAGACGTTATAGAAATAGTACCTGCCGAAGATGGCCGCTGTGATGGCTGAGGCAACGGCTCCGGCAGCAATGTTTGCTGCGCTGAATTTAAAGGTTATCAGGAGCCAGAAAACCATGGATAATATAAACAGTGCAACGTATCTCATATCACATTCCGGTTATCTGTGAGGAATATTTCATCTGGTCCATCAGTATGTCAGTTGCCGGTGAGAGTACCGTTTCACGTATGCCCGGCAGCGCCAGCAGACTGAGCAGCAGGCATATTAGAGCCAGGGTGACCATGCTAAGCAGCATGGGCAGAGGCACTTCCCTGATCTCTTTTTGGATCTTCCCTGGTTCTGTATTGTAAAAGGCATAACGTTGGAACTTCATGAACGATGCCAGGGTGATTATGCTGACGAGGGCTGCAAGTGCAGCGAGTAAATAGAAGCGGCCCATCACTGCTGCGACTATTATTATCAGTTTACTGAAGAATCCGTTGAAGGGGGGAATGCCTGATATTGAGAGGGAGGCTGCGAGAGATGTTGCCGAGGTGAAGGGCATGCTCCGGGCCAGTCCGCCCATCTCTCTCAGATCACGGGTACCTGCAGAGTATTCAATGGCTCCCGCATTGAGGAAAAGAAGTCCTTTGAATGCGGCATGGTTAAGCATATGAAAAATGCCCCCGGTAATTGCAAGGGCGGCGACCTCGCTGCGGATACCTCTGGCCATGAGTATCATCCCTATGCCCACCGACATGATGACATAACCCATCTGGCTGATGCTGTGGTAAGCCAGCAGGCGTTTTATATCCCACTGGCCAATAGCAAGGAAGACACCTGCTGCCATTGAGAGGGCGCCCAGAGTGGTTATCAATATGGCCATCCCTACGGTTATTTCGAACATATTGAAGAAGAGACGTATAATGACGTAGATGCCAACGGCTTTGATAAGCACCCCGGAGAGCATGGCAGAGATCGGAGAGGGAGCCGACGAGTGTGCATCAGGCAGCCATGCATGAAACGGTATGATGGCAGCCTTCAGACCAAAACCGGTAAGGAGCAATATCTGGATCAGAATATAGTGCGGCCCCTGACCGCCTTCGCCGAAGACAACCCTTATATCTGCGATATTAAGTGTCTTTGCACTCCAGTATATAAAGCCGATGGCAAATAGTATCATGAATGAGGCTACTGCACCAAGGACCTGGTATTTCAAAGTTGCCTCAAGTTCATTCTTCTCCACCCCAAAGGCCACAAGGGCATAGGATGATATGACCGAGATCTCGAGAAAGACAAAAATGTTGAAGATGTCGCCGCTCAGCACAACCCCGTTCATTCCTGCAATCATCAGGCAGAAGAGTGAATAAAAGTAGTTTTCTGAGGTGTACCTGGCCATGTATGAGATGGAGTAGATCACAGAGAGGAGGCCGATCAGACTAATAATGCAGAGCACCAGGGCTGAGAATCCGTCATGAATCAGGTACAGGCCGATCGGGACGCCATCCACGGGTTCCCATCCGCCGAGTGTATAGACAGAAGAGGCAGCTCCTCCCGTAATCAATAACCAGAAGCTGATGAAGGCCAGAAGGAGCAGGGTTGCCAGGGCCATAATCCTGGGGACACCGGTAATGAACCTGCCCAGAATCATTATCAGGAATGCACCGGCCAGGGGTACGGCAACGAGTAGCGGTATGAGCGGATTCATCATTTACCCTCTTAAGTTCTTTATCTCCCTTATGTCAAAGGTCCCGTATTTCCTGTAGATCCTGATGATCACCGCCATCAGCATGGCTGTCGTGGCAAGGCCGATCACAATTGCTGTGAGTACCATTGCCTGGGGCAGCGGATCAACATATGTTTTGACAGGGTCAGCCATGTCAACAATAGGAGCGACCCCTCCTTCCCTGTATCCTATCAAAGCCAGGAAGAGAAAACAGCTGAACTCCATAACAGACAGAGATATGGCAATCTTGATCAGGTTTCTCCTTGTTATCACGCCGTACAAGCCGGTAAGGAACAGTATGAAGCATAGCCAGTAGACCGTCATTTCAGTATCTCCTCTTTAAATATTACCAGGGCCAGGAAAATGGTAAGGATGGATGCGGCGACCTCAATCCCGACAAATATGTTGTAGAGCGGCAGGAATCCTGCGCTGATAAGTTCGCCCGGTGTTCCGTGGGGCAGCCAGTTGGTAAAGAATATCTTTGCGCCAACAAGAAGGCCTGAAAGAGCCAGCAAAAGAAAGATCAGGATAGCCAGATTCTCATACAGGGTGGAGCCTCTCTCCTCCCTGACAAGGTGCAGGAAATCACTCCCGAAAGCCAAAATCAGAAGGATGAATGATCCTGCGAGGATCACTCCCCCTGCAAAACCCCCTCCTGGTGTAAGATGCCCGTGCAGTATGATATAGATGCCATACAGGAATATTATCCCGGCAATCAGCTGCGTCGTCTTCTTTACTATGACTGTCATTCCTTTCATGAGGCATTATAATGATTTAAGAACAAGGATTAACGATTTATGATTTTTGAAGTATTTGATTAGTTTTAATATTCATATTTTTCTGCGCTGTCTCTGTACTTTTGACAAAAATTGAGATAAGTTCATTATTTTCTATCAAAGCTTCTCTCTCAAGCTCATCATTTGTATAAAGCTTTGATCTGTTAATTATTTTGAGACATACATAAGTTTCCCTCAGCTCTTTCAGAACAATCTTGATCTTATGTATAAAGTCTTTTCTTGATCCTCCGCTCTGTGCCTCCCCATAATTTAATGCCGGTGATGTTCCTGAGCGTATAAGCTGGCCAGAGAGATGATTGCCGGAAAATGTAGACGGCATACTTTCTGCAATCCTTATAGTTGTCACAGCAAAGTCTATCAGCCTCTCCTCAAGATCAAACTTATTTATCTTCTGAACGCTCATTTTACACAACTTCGGAAATCCTAAATCATCATTCCTTGTTCATTATTCATCCTTTTTTCCCTCTTATCCTCAGAATTGTCAGCACGCCGAGCACTGCGGTGACGAGCACCGTCGCCTCGCCCAGGGTATCGTATCCTCTGAAGTCGAAGATCACGCCGGTCACCAGGTTGACGCTGCCCGTCTTATCTGCTGCACCGTTGACGTACGCGTCAGCCATCCTTAAGGTATTCTCTCCGAACGGTGCAAGAGGAGCTGAAGCTTTGCCGAGGAACCAGAACAGGATCAGCAGCATCAGCACGGCCGTGCCGGCAGTGACCCAGGCACGGGCGTCGAACTTGCCGTAAGCTTCCACCCGGGAGCTGTCGAGTACCACAGCCACCATGATGATAAGCGTGATTGTCTCAACGACGATCTGCACTATAGCCAGGTCAGGCGCTTTCAGCAGCAGGAAACAGATGACAAGACTGTATCCGACAATTCCTCCTGCTATAACCGCTGAGAGTATATCCCTGGCATGGATGGCGTAAATCGCACCCAGTATCATAAATCCAATTATAACCGATATTGCCAGTTCCATATTTCCAGTTTGTCAGATCATTATCAGCAACATGATTATCAGTCCGGCGCAGACCCAGATGATATATCCGGGAAGTACACCTGTATGAGCGCTGCTCAGTCCTCCGCTTAGCCAGAATACGGCCTTTTTAGAGAGGTCGTAGATGTCAAAGGCCTTTTCTTCTGCTCTCTCATATATACGTGAGAAAAGTTTGAACTCGGAAAAAGTCTTGTAGAACTCGGGAGCAGGAAAGGATGCTCCCAGCTTTTCTGCGTTCTCGCCGCCGATGAAGTTCTCTTCGGCCCTGAATTTCTTCTTTCCGGTGGCGAGGTAGATGAGGAAGCCAAGGATAATTGAGATCAGTACCAGGAGTGAGACTAACGAAGAACTCCAGAGGCCGTTGAAGCTAAACGCGCCTACAACCGGGGTAAAGAGTTTTGGGATAATAATCCCCGTGGCAAAGACTCCGAAGATGACACATAACAATGCCAGAACTGCCATCGGGAACCACATTAAAAACGGCACCTCCCTGATTTTGGCCATGGCAGGATCTCTTCTTCCGAGGAAGATTCCCCCGATAAATTTGACAAAACTGGCAAGGGTAAGCGCAGAGCCAAATACTGCCAGACCGAGCCACACTATCCAGAGGCTGCTGGCGATTCCCTCACCGGAACCGAAGTCGATGATCCCCTGGTAGATCATCCATTTTGATGCAAAACCGTTAAACGGAGGTACACCGGAGATAGACATTGCAAACACCAGTGAAGCAATGAATGTGACGGGCATGGCCTTCGAAAGGCCTCCCAGCTCAGTTATGTCGCTCTTTCCTGTCTGGCGTTCAACGGCTCCGGTACTCAGGAATAATCCGCTTTTGTATATGGCATTGTTTATCATGTGGAAGAGACCGGCTGCAATCCCGACCAGGGAGCCAAGGCCAAATCCCACAATCATGTATCCCACCTGGGATACGGCATGATAACCCAGCAGTCGTTTGCAGTCGTGCTGCATCAGCGCCATCAGAACGGCAGTGATAATGGTTATTACTCCAATAGAAAGCAGAAGGAGCTGAATCCCTTCTGTCATGATAAATAGGTCGGTTGTGATCCGGGCCAGGAAATATATGCCCAGCAGCTTGTCTAGAGAGGCCGGCAGCAGTGCCACAGATGATGCCGGGGCGGTCTCGGAGTAGTCAGGCACCCATGAATGGAACGGGAAGGCACCTGCCTTGGTGAAACTGCCAACAAGAAGCGCAAGGAATGCAGTGACAGTCAATATGTTATTGGTCTCAAGTGATATATTGTTGATACTCAGCGTGTCAGTCAGTCTCCACAGAAGAGCGATGCCTACAAGCATGATTGTGTCTGATGCTCCGATAAGGATCATGGTCTTCTTTGCGGCAGCAGAGCTCTTTTCATCCTTTCCGGGGATCAGCTTGTAAAGCGTGATGCCCAGGATTCCCCAGAAGATGAGAAAGAGGATCAGGTTATCAGAGAGCACTGCTCCGTATGAGCAACCCAGGGTTATCAGGAACCAGGGGTAGTAGTTGCTGACCCTGGCAGTCCTGTTATAAACCAGGGTATATATCAGTATAAGCAGCGCAAGGATGCTGATAAAGAGGATGATCAGCTTGCTAAGGCCATCGAGGGTGAAAGTGAGGAACTCTCCGGCATTTTGAAGGAGGTCGGTATTCAGGAGAGCCATGCAGCTCCTGCTGAGCATCTCTCCCTGGGCCGTCATCTGAGGATCAGCGGAGTAGAGTGCGACACCGAGATACCCGGTAACCAGTGTTGTTGCCAGTGCCAGTATTCCTTTGACCGTCTGAAACCTTTCAGGAATTGCAAAGAAGAGAACCCCGGCTGCCAGGGGAATGATTATAAGCATCTGGAGGTACATGCACGTGTACATGTCAGCGAATAATTTCAGAGGTTCATTCATGACCGGCACCTGATTTCCTTAGTTCTGATGTTCGCTTCATGGAAAGCGCGATAAGCTCGTTCGCGTTAAGGATCTTCCTTCCGGAGGAGTTGTCATAGGCTGCTGCCATTCTCTCTGTGCAGCAGTAGCACGGGTCAACGGCTGCGAGAGAGATAGTTGCATCGGCAATTGTCTGTCCGATGCATGATTTCTTGAATGTTGCTATGTTAGTATAGCTTGGAGCCCTTATCTTATGTCTTGCCGGTGAGTTGGAGCCGTCGGATACCACAAAGTGGAATACTTCGCCCCTTGGGGCTTCGGCCCGGCCGGTACCAATTCCTTCCGGTATCTCGTTTATTTTCAGGGCTATGTCACCCTCTTTCATCTTCTCTAGGGCATCAACGCACTGTTCAATGATTGAGGCTGACTCATACATTTCAAGAAGCCTCACCTCTGCCTTGGCAAAGACGTCTCCTTCCTGGGCAGTGATCACTTTCCAGTTGACCATTGAATAGGCGGCATAGGGGTCATCCCTTCTTACATCAATATCAATACCGGAGGCTCTGGCGGTGGGGCCCACGGCACCATAGTCAACGATATCCTGCCTGGTAAGTATCCCTACGCCTTTTGTCCTGGCGTGGATCACCGGGTCATCCATCACCGCGCCTGTCAGCAGGTCCAGCTTTTTGCGCATGACAGCCATCTCTTTTCTGATGGCCGGGATCTTAATGTTTTCGATGTCACGTCTCACTCCACCCACTTTGAACATGGCATAACTGTTCCTGTTGCCTGTTATCATCTCGAACAGGTCAAGGACAGGTTCACGGTACTTCCATGCCCACATGAATACAGTATTGTAGCCCAGGAAATGGCCTGCGAGACCTACCCAGAGCAGGTGACTGTGAATGCGTTCAAGTTCCCCAATGATGGACCGGATATATTTTGCCCTGTCGGTGATCTCAACCCCGACAATCTCCTCAACAGCGTTTGCAAAGGCGAATGGATGAGATGTTGAGCAGATACCGCAGATCCGTTCAACGAGGAAGAAGACCTGGTCGTAACTCTTCGACTCACTGAGCTTCTCTATGCCCCTGTGGTTATATCCGGTCTCCCATTTTATATCCGTGACTATCTCACCGTCGCAATAGAGCTTGAAGAGCTCAGGTTCTTCCTGCAGCGGGTGATAGGGTCCTATCGGTATGAGGGTCTTTCTGCTCATTGTGGTAAGAGTATTATTTGAACTCTTTTCTGTAGGGGTAGACATCATCTGCCCAGTTGCCTTCTGAAAGCAGTTTCTCCTGGTTGGGGTGGTGGAGGAAGTCAATGCCGAAGAGTTCATGCATCTCTCTCTCTATCCAGTTAGATGCGCTGAACATGTTTGAGAGCGATTCAATATGCGGCTTCTCCTTGTCAAGAATGACATGCAGGCTGAGTATCGATCCGTCAGCGTCAAAACTGAAGTGATAGTAGATCTCAAACCCTCGCCTGGTGTGAAGGGCGGAGGCTATTATGAAACGGTAACCCTCCATTTTATACAGGTATTCAGAAATGGCAAGTATGGCTATGGGCCTGATTGTGACAATCGCCCGTTTTTCCTTCTGCAATACCACCTTGACAGTGTCACTGCTGAATTTTTCCGTCAGTTTGTTTATGGCTGCCTCTGTATCCATTCCTTTATCGCTATCTTTTTCCTGCCAGTTTGATTATTCCCGCTATGATTGCCTCGGGTTTGGGTGGGCAACCGGGAATATATGCATCGACCGGTATGATCTTGTCAACGGGCCCTGCGAAAGGGATGCCTTCCGCAAAGATCCCTCCCGTGCAGCCGCAGGCGCCGATGGCAACCACCAAAAGCGGTTTGGGTGCCTGGTGGTAAAGCTCCAGGAGCCGGTCTTTGTCGCGCCTGTTTATTGATCCGTTCACCAGCAGCACGTCAGCATGCCTGATGCTCCCCACCAGTAATATCCCGAACCGTTCGAGGTCATGCCTCGGGGTAAGGCAGTCAAGGATCTCAATATCACAGTTGTTACATGATGCTCCGCCGAAGTGGAAGACCCAGAGTGATTTCCTGAAACAATAATCCTTGAAACCCACGATCTGTGTTTTTATAATCCTAATGCAATCAGCACAATGGCAACCACAACCAGCAGGTTCATCCAGACAAGAAAGAATCTGGAGGCCTGCTTTATCTTAACTCTCGGGTTTGTATTCCTGATGAGGGTTAGGAGAAGCACAACGCCGAGTATCTTCAGTATGAGCCAGACGATGTTAATGCCCGGGTTCATTCCGTTCATGAGGAGTGCGACAAGGAAAGCAGGCAGGATGAAAAGCATGATGTATTTCGCCAGTTTGATCATCGCGTATGGAGGACCTGAATATTCAATGTAGATACCGGAAGCGAGTTCGGCTTCGGCTTCGGGCATGTCAAACGGTACCAGCGCCAGTTTGGCCTGTATGCAGAATACTCCCGCAATAAACAGAAGCACTCCGGAAATGCTGCCGATGAATGGTGTGGCTGACTGCTGTGCTGCTATCACGCTGTCAAGGTCGAACTGCTGTCCGCTTTTCATTATCACAGCGGCTACAAGAAGGAGGAAGGTAAGCTCATAGCTTATTATCAGCTTCATCTCGCGCGAGGCACCCACTGCACCCAGGGGGTTGCCTGAGGCCAGTGCACCTATAATATATGAGAACGACGGCAGGGTAAGGAGATAAAATATGACTATTATATCACCCCTGAATCCTGTTTCTATGTTGAAGAGGGGAAGCAGGATAAACAGGCCGGCCATAGTGGCACCGAAGAGAGCCAGCACTGGGGCAAGAAGAAAGACAAAAGCTGAGCCCTGCTTCGGAAGGATGGTCTCCTTGACGAGCAGCAGCTTGAAGAAGTCATAGAATGGCTGGAGCAGGGGAGGCCCCTTGCGGAACTGAACCCTGGCGGTTATCTTCCTGTCGAACCAGGAGAGCAAACCCCCGACCAATGCCATGAATAGCAGCCCGGGGAAAATAAAGAAATAGAGGAGATTAACCGCCATATTCTTTCTCTTTACTCTTTTTCAGTCACATAGATATAATCCCTGATGAGCACTCTTTCATTAAGCATATAAATATGCTCGTCAGGCTTCTCTTTTTCATCTGTAAGTTTCGCTGTACCCGGCGGGCATGCTTCAACAAACCTGCGGGCCTGTTCATGATCACACAGATCATAGAAAAGGTCTTTGTTGCGGTGATGTCTGAAGAAATCGGTCATCATCGTGCCGAAGGGACATATAGTGACACACGACTTACAGGAGACACACAGGTTTGTGTGGCGAATGATCACACCGTCTGCGTCTTTCTCAAGGGCATCGGCAGGGCAGACGGCGATACAAGGGGCATCTTCGCACCTGCGGCAGGTGAACCTGAAGGAGGCCAGCTCACGTATGGTCTTGAGGCCGTTGGTGTTGGCTGAACTGTAGCAGAGAGCCTCAGGCAATGCCAGAGACGGGTTCTGCGTCATGGCTGCCCTCAGTTGTATCATATCTATTAGCACCTTCATGCCTGCTGCCGTTTTATTTCCAAATCTCCGGATTGTGTTTGATCTCGTTGTAGGTAAAGACCGGGCCGTCTTTGCAGACAAAAAATTCACCCATCATGCAATGGCCGCATTTACCAAGGCCGCATGACATGTTCTTTTCCATTGAGAGGTATATCTGCTCATCACGGTAACCCATTTCGAGAAGCTTGAATGTGCCGTATTTCATCATTATGGGCGGACCGCATACCACTGCCACTGAATTATCAATTTTAACCTTAACATCGTCAAGCAGTTTGGTGGCAACGCCGACCGGGCCGTCCCAGTCGTCATCGGTTATATCCACAGTACGATGGGCTTCAAATTTGTCAATACTGTTAAGCCGGCTGAAAAGAGGCTTGTAAATACAGTCGGCCGGTGTTTTGGAGCCGTAGCAGAGTATGACCTTCTCAAGGTCATCCTTCATGTGCTCAAGTGCGAAGAGCAGTGACCGTATGGGAGCCAGGCCGCAACCTCCTCCGAGGATAAGCACCTCTTTCCCCTTAAATTCGCTTACCGGGTAACCTCGTCCGTATGGACCCCTGATACCCATGACAGCGCCCGGTTTGAGCTCATGCATGATTCCGGTGACGTATCCTGTCTTCATGACCGTGACTTCCAGCCTGTCCGTTACCAGCGGTGATGACGACGGTGTAAAGGGAGCTTCACCCACGCCGTCAACGGCCAGCTCAATGAACTGTCCAGTTTTAAATACGAATTCCTCATCCGGTATCAGCACGAACGTTTTGATCAGAGGAGACTCTTCAATCACCTCCTCGAGGGTCGCCCGCAAGGGTTTATATATATTATAGGTATTGCCGGCCATAAGAATCATCAGGTGAGTTCCATGAACAGTTCATTCTTGTTGATCTTGCCAATGCATGCCTCAATGCACCTGCCGCAGCCCGTGCATGCAAGCGAATTGAATTTCTGAGGTCTCCATACATACTTGCACATGTACCTGTTGCGGAAGCGATGCGGAAGTTCAAAGAGGGCATCCGCACCTCCTGCAACCCTCTCAAACCCGGGGTACTGGCAGGCATCCATCTGTTTTACCTTTTCAAAATCCGGCTTGTCAATGAGGAGAAAGCAGCTGCAGGTAGGACAAATGGTTGTGCAGGCTCCGCAGGAGACACACTTTGATGCGTATTTTACCCAGATCTGATCACCTGCTTTCTGTACGATTTCGCCGGTTTCCTTGTAACCAGGCAGACCCTTATTGCGTTCAGCCAGCAAAGCTTCCGTTTCCCTGTGCCTCTGATCGGCGAAGAGGAGACGTTCAGGGTCATTCACCCCGGCAACAGAGGATAACTGCCTGACCAGTTCCTCACCCTTGTCAGAAATGACTCTCAGAAAGATATAATCACCTTCTGACAGTAGCGCAATATCTGCACCTTCCATGGTATAAGGCTTAACGCCGTAGGAGGTGCAGTGACAGTGATCATTTACCGAGAAGCAATCTGACGAAACCAGGATAGTGCTCTTCCGGCGGTTCCTGTAGAATGGATCGGTGAAAGCTTCATCAAGGTATATCTCGTCAAGCAGACCGAGGGCCTCAACATCACAGTTGGGCGCCCCGATAATGATCCTTGGCCTGCCGCCATTCCCGGCCGAAGTCACATTTTCCCTGACAGGAAGAAAGAAGTTCTTGAGGGGAGTGGAGGGCTTGGGAGTATTGTAAGCAATATTTTCAGCCTGATTCAGCCTGAAAGGCTCGTAATCAAGACTATATTCATCCTTCACCGGAACAAAAATGTCATGGGAGGCGAGCAGTTTTTCCAGTGAACGATGCCAATCTTCTTTCTTAATACTTATATAGTACATTTTATGTGAGAAGATTCACATAATAAAGTTAAGTGTGCAATTAACGCAAGTCAAGTTTATTTTATCACTTACAGGCTGTGGAGTTGAGATATTCTTAATAACATGCTCATAATCAATATCCTATTTTTTATATATGCTGTATGAAAAAGATAGTTTAACTTGCATAAGGGATTTGTAAAACAGCTGTTTAATGTGAAACAAATCACAAAATATAATATCAGGAACAGCCTCAGGAGAATTTTTCTTTATCACGGGCTGCTGGTAAGACTGAGCTCAATGGGAGTCACCAGGGTCTTTTCCTTCACTCTTGCCGGGGGCACCGGAGTCACTCCCGAACAGGTGAGAAAAGATTTTTCCGAATATGGTATTCGGGGAAACAGGAGGGGAGGTTACCTTACCAGTTCACTTCTGAAGGAACTGGAGGCTCTCTTCAATCGTGACAGAATCAGCAATGTGATCCTGGTGGGTATGGGTAACCTCGGCCAGGCCCTCTCTAAGTACGGGCTGTTTATTCAGCGGGGCATTAACATTGTTGCCACATTTGATATCGATCCCTTCAAGCAGAAGGCAAGGGCTGATGACATTGTCTATCCGCCTGAACGTCTCCAGGAGATCATTGACAGGTTCCATGTTAATGTTGCTATCGTTGCCGTACCTGATATCTCGGCCCAGGAGGTGTGCAATGAACTTGTGAATATGGGCATCAGGGGCATTGTAAATTTCTCACCCGTGTTGCTTAAGGTACCTGAATACGTAGTGGTAACCAATGTAAACCTGAGTGATGAGATAGAGAGTGTGATCTGGTCCGTTTCCCGGATGAAGGAAGAACAGTCTCTATTCCTGTAGCAGGCATGGAAACAGGGTATGAGATACTCATCAGGGGGCTTGTGCAGGGCGTGGGATTCCGTCCGTTTATCTACAGGCTTGCCTCCGGATACTGTCTGAAGGGAGAGGTGGTAAACAGGACCGGCGGTGTAACGGTGACCGTTCAGTGTGACCAGGAGACAGTGGGGAAGTTTATAACTGATATCCGGGCCCTTGCTCCGCCGGCAGCCAATATCAAATCGGTGGAGGTCAGAAAGAGAGAGACCAGGCGCTACAGTGACTTCACTATAACTCCCAGCAAGGATACCGATGAGAGCATCACCGAGGTGAGTCCCGACATCGCTGTATGTGAGGAGTGCCTTGCTGACCTGGTTTCAGACCCGGGGCGTATTGATTATCCTTTTATTAATTGCACCAACTGCGGTCCCCGTTTTACCATCATAAAGGCTCTGCCATATGACAGGGCTTTCACAACCATGGCTACGTTCACGATGTGCCGCAGGTGTGAAGCTGAGTACCATGAAATGTCCGACCGGCGGTTTCATGCCCAGCCTGTGGCATGCAACAGCTGTGGGCCAAAATATTTACTTAAGGCTGGTGATCTTGTTGTCACAGGTATATCTGATATTCTGCAATTCATCTCTGATCGCCTTGCAGGTGGTGGCAGTATCGCAATAAAATCTACCGGTGGTTATAACCTGATGTGCGATGCCCTTAACGAAGAGGCGGTCTCACGACTCAGGCAGAGAAAACAGCGTGATACCAGGCCCTTTGCCGTCATGTTCAGGGATATTGATGCCCTGATGGAATTCTGTCATGCTGACACGCTTGAGGAGGCCGCGCTGCTCTCCTGGCGCAGGCCGATACTTCTCCTGGCGCAGAGAAAGCCGCTGGCCGCATCTGTGAGCAGCGGCCTGAACACAACCGGAGCAATGCTGCCGCATATGCCAATCCACCATATGCTTTTCAGGATCATGCAATTACCTGCAGTAGTGCTGACAAGCGGTAATATGAGTGACGAACCGATAATTACCGATGACCGGCAGGCTGAAAGGGATCTCATGCCTGTGACAGGATGTGTTGTAAGCTACAACAGGGAGATCAATAACAGGGCTGACGATTCGGTTGTCAGGATTATCGGCGGAAACATCAGTCTTATCCGAAGGTCACGAGGATTTGCCCCGCAGCCGGTTGAACTCACGACTTTAACCGAGGGGATTTTTGCCGCCGGGGCAGAACAGAAGAACAGCTTCTGTATCGGGAAAGGCTCACAGGCCTTCATGAGCCAGTATACAGGCGATTTAAAGAATATTGCCACATACGATTTTTATCAGGAGACATTCAGGCTCTTCTCCTCCCTCTTCAGGTTCACTCCATCATCTGTTGTCTGCGATATGCATCCTGATTACCTGTCAACCCGGTTTGCGGAGGAGCTGGCTGAAGGCAGCGGACTGACGCTGATGCGGGTCCAGCATCACCATGCCCACGCGACATCGGTGATGGCTGAGCACGGCCTTGCCGGAAAGGTTATCGGAGTGGTTATGGATGGAACGGGCTACGGCACTGACGGCAATATATGGGGAAGCGAGTTCATGATAGCCACTGCACGGGATTTTGAGAGGTACACGCACTTCGACTATTTCATGATGCCCGGAGGCGATGCTGCCGTTGATGAACCCTGGAGGATGGCCCTTTCATGCCTGTTCAGTTACTTCGGCAGCGATTATGACTTCAGGTCGGTTAAACTTTTCCAGGTAATAGATGAAAAAAAGCTGGTTATTGTCATGGAGATGCTTGTTCATGGTATCAATTCGCCCCTGACATGCGGAGCAGGGCGTATCTTTGATGCAGTTGCGGCATTGCTTATGCTCTGCACGAAGGCCTCCTTCGATTCCGAAGCTCCTATGAGGCTCGAATCGGCCATAAGCCGCCAAACGGATGATTATTATCCCTTTACCCTCGGTGAAACGGTTTCCCTGAGGGAAATGTTTATGGAGATTATCAGTGACACTGACAGATATGATATTCAGTTAATTGCAGCCAAATTCCACAATACCATTGCACAGATAATACTGGCAGTATGCAAAAAGATAAGGCTGGAGACAGGACTTAAATATGTTGTTCTGTCGGGAGGAGTCTTCCAGAACAGGTATCTGCTTGAGAAATCTTTGTATCTTTTATCCGTGAACAAATTTCAGGTATATACCAATCACCTTGTACCGTCAAACGACGGGGGCATCTCACTCGGACAGATGCTTACAGCGGCGGAAAGGAGGGGCGTATGTGTCTGAGTCTTCCGGCCAGGGTAATAGCAATAGAGGGTGACATGGCTGAAGTCTCCGTGGGGGGGGCTGTCTTCAGGGCAGGGCTGCAGATGGTTGATGACGTCGCGGTGGGCGATTATGTTCTGCTTCACGCCGGCTTTGCCATCGAAAAGCTGAAGGAGGAAGATGCACTTGAGACGCTCCGGCTGCTTAAGGAGATGGATGATTCACTGAGCGAATGACCCGGGCATGAAATACGTTGACGAATTCAGGAATAAGAGGCATATTGCCAGGCTGGCAGCACTGATAGCGAAGGAGGCAACGAGCGATTATACCTTCATGGAGGTTTGCGGGGGCCATACAGCGTCCATTCACCGCTTTGGCATACCCTCGCTGCTGCCGCCACAGATCAGGCTCATCTCCGGGCCGGGCTGTCCGGTCTGTGTCACAGCCGCCCGCTATATTGACAACCTGGTTGCCCTTGCCTCAGGTGAGGGAATTACCATTGCTCTCTTCGGCGACCTGATGAGGGTGCCGGGCACTCATCAGACCCCGGGAGAGGCAAAGGCTGACGGAGGAGATGTCAGGGTGGTACTGTCAGCTTATGAGGCTCTTGAGCTGGCTCGTTCAAACCCGGGAAGAAAGATTATTTTTTCGGCCATAGGATTTGAGACTACAGCGCCCGGTACTGCCGTAACCATGATACAGGCTGACAGGGAAGGGTTGGCTAATTTTTTTGTACTGAACGCTCACAAGGTCATGCCTCCGGCAATGGAGACGATTTTAAAGGATGGTGCGCAGATTGACGGTTTTATATGTCCGGGTCACGTGGCTGTCATTACAGGTTCATCGGCATTTGAATTCATTCCGCAGAGATATGGCCTGGCATGTGTGGTCACCGGATTTGAACCGACGGATATCCTATCAGCCGTGCTTATGCTCGTCAGACAGGTGAACAGCCACAAGCCCTCAGTGGAGATACAGTACCGGAGGGCAGTGTCAGTTGAGGGTAATGTAAGGGCCCAGGGTTATTTGAGTGAGGTTTTTGAGCCTGGTGAGGTTGAATGGCGTGGTTTGGGCGTCATACCTTCGGGGGGTATGCAGATTCGTGACCGCTACAGGCGGTTGGATGCCGCCTCCGCCTTTTCCGTTGAGATCCCTGAGACCATACATGCAAACGGATGTATCTGCGGAGATATACTCAGAGGAGTCCGGCGACCGCCCGACTGTGACCTCTTTGCATCAGCATGCACACCTGATCACCCGGAAGGGGCCTGCATGGTCTCGGATGAGGGATCATGCAATACCTGGTACAAATACCACAGTCATGAGTGAAAAGATAACACTGAGCCATGGCAGCGGCGGCAGGCAGACACAGGCACTCATACGTGACCACTTTGCTGCCCGGTTTGGTATGAATGGGCCCATGACCGATTCTGCACTGCTCTCTCTTCCGTCATCTCTGATAGCCTTTACCACCGATTCCTACGTCATTGATCCGCTCTTTTTCCCGGGTGGAAACATAGGTAAGCTTGCAGTATGCGGCACGGTAAATGACCTTGCCGTGTCAGGGGCCGAACCAAAGTACTTGTCAGCGGCATTTATTATCGAGGAGGGCTTTGAGATGGATCAGCTTGACACGATAATATCCTCTATGGCTGATGAGGCTGAGAAAGCAGGTGTTAGAATTGTCACCGGCGATACCAAGGTGGTGGAGAAGGGCCAGTGCGACAGGATTTTCATCAATACCGCGGGGGTGGGAGTGCTCAGCGAAGAGCTCATGCATATCAGCAGCGGGTCATCTGTAAGGGAGGGCGACAGGCTGATCATAAACGGTCCGCCCGGTGATCACGCTGTGACGATACTTGCATCACGCAGAAATCTCTCTTTTGACTCGCCGATGACATCTGACTGTGCCTCGCTGAACCATCTGATAAGAAAGGTGGTTGAGAAGCCCGCTGCAGTTCATTTCATGAGAGACCTTACCAGGGGAGGCCTGGCGGCCGTCCTGAACGAGCTTGCCGCAATGACCCGGCACGGGATTACCATTGAGGAATCGTCCGTACCGGTTGAGGAGGCCGTCAGGGGATTGTGTGAAATACTCGGGTTTGACCCGCTTACCCTTGCCAGTGAGGGAAGAGTGTTGGTATTAGCCGCCGCTGAAGAGGCGGAAGGGATAGTTGAAAGGATGCATACCGATCCCCTGGGAAGAGGTGCTGCTATCATTGGTACAATCGGAGCCGGAAGAGAGGGAAGGGTTATACTGAAGAGTTCAACAGGAGGCAGCAGGTTTCTGGATATGCCTTCAGGACAGCTGTTGCCAAGGATATGCTGAAGTGATTGACATGCACGAGCTGAGAATAGCTGAAGATCTGGCTGCAATGGTTGCAGGATATGCCTCGGAAGCTGGCCTGACAAAAGTTGAAAAGGTCAATGTCATCTTCGGGCAGTTTATTCAGATCGTTCCTGATCTGTTTGTAGCTGCCTTCTCTGAGGCAGCAAGGGATACGGTTGCATCAGGTGCTGAACTTGACATAGAGATCATTCCGGCAGAGATGAGGTGCCTCAGTTGCGGCTCAGAGTATAAGCCTGCCGCTGATCTTCTCGCCTGCGGCGTCTGCGGTTCTGTGGAGATAGCTGTTGTGCACGGTAAGGAGTTGTTCGTTAAAAGTATTGAAGGAGGATAATCATGGAAATAAAAATTATGAAAAATATCCTGGACAGGAACCAGAACAAGGCTGAGGAGGTGCGCAGACTGCTTGAGTCCAGAAAGGTAATGATGATAAACATTATCAGTTCACCGGGCGCCGGAAAGACGACATTGCTTGAACGGACCTGCGAGGTGATGGCAGGGGAGGTCAGGCTTGGCGTGATTGAGGGTGATGTCACTACCGATCGTGATGCGCAACGGCTGAAGAAGTACAATATACCTATTGTGGCAATCAATACGGAAGGGGGATGTCACCTTGATTCCCACAGCATCTCAATGGCCCTTGAGCATTTTGATCTGGATTCCCTTGACCTGCTTATCGTCGAGAATGTGGGTAACCTGATCTGCCCTTCACAGTTTGACCTGGGGGAGACTTTCAAGCTGGCTGTAGTAAGCACGGCCGAGGGCGATGACAAGCCTGCCAAATATCCAATGCTCTTCAGTGAGGCAAGGGCAGTCATCCTGAATAAAACAGACCTGATTCCGTATACTAACTTCAGAATGGATTCGTTTATGGTTGACATGGCCGCAATCAACCCGCGGATCACCATCATCAAGCTCTCTGCCCTGAAGGGAGAGGGTCTGGAGGAGTGGTTCAGTTGGCTGCGGATGCAGCTTGCCGCTTACTCCGCCGGCTGATTCCATATGCTAGTTATTACCTTAAGGATTGTTATCATTTCAACCTTTTATGTTCATAAACATGACATAAGTAAGGTTTTCGAATGGGTATTGTTATTAATTTCACAGCCGAAAATCAAAGTCGCATTCTAATATTAAACAACTAAATACTTAAAAATCAATAGAAATGTATCACATTGGTAACATGGTGAAGGAGCTGGCGGAGAAATACGGCCGCAAGAGAGAGAGCCTGATGCCCATCCTTCAGGATATTGTTAAGAAGTATAACTACCTTACAGATGATGCGATGGTGGCAGTAGCCACTGAGCTCGATATCTCTGCAGCAGAGGTTTACGGGACGGCATCGTTCTACACCTTCCTCGACACGGAAGAGCGGGGTAAGAATATAATCAGGGTCTGCAAGACTATTACCTGCTCAATGAAGGGGAAGAATGACATTATAAGCACTCTTGAGGATATTCTGAAGATCAAGGTTGGCGAGACCACCCCCGATAAGATGTTTACACTCCTTGAGACCAACTGCATAGGCTGGTGTCACAAGGCTCCCGCGATACTGATCAATGACATGCCGTACACTGACCTGACGCCGGAGACAGTTATAGATGTGGTTAAAGGTTACATGCGCTAAAGAGAGGGAGGCACTAAAATGAAAAACAAAGGACTGACAAAGGTTGACCTTATATTCGAAAGTATAGATGTCAGGAAGGTTATGAATAAAGCCTTCGAGATGACAAGTGACGAGATTATTGAACAAATACTTGAATCAGGACTGAAAGGGCGCGGAGGTGCCGGGTTCCCGACAGGACTGAAGTGGAAATACACTGCCGCTGAGAAGGATCCCGATAAGTTTATTGTGTGTAATGCTGATGAGGGAGAACCTGGTACTTTCAAAGACCGCGAGATACTTGACAAGGTATCCTCCAAGGTCTATGCAGGCATGGCCATAGCAGGAAAGGCCATGGGCGCCACGAAGGGTTTTATCTACCTGCGCGGCGAATACAGGTTCCTGCTTCCACAGCTGTATGTAGAGCTTCATAAATTTCACAAGCTTATCAATGAGATAGGCTACGATTTCAGTATTGAATACCGAATGGGCAGCGGCGCCTACATCTGCGGAGAGGAGAGCGCTCTCTTCGAATCAATTGAGGGCTTTCGCGGTGAACCCCGCAACAAGCCGCCCTATCCGACTGTGAGCGGGTTATTCGCAAAGCCAACTTCCATAAACAATGTGGAGACCCTTGTCACTGCTGTGATGATAATTGAAAAGGGTCCTCAGGAGTATGTCAAGCTGGGCACGAAAGACTCACGCGGGTCAAAGGTGTTCTCGATATCAGGTGACACACCCATTCCGGGAATTTTTGAGCTTGAACTGGGAATGACTGTTCAGGAGTTTGTGAATGAATTCGGAGACGGCGATACCAAGGCAGTACAGGTTGGAGGTGCATCGGGCTTCTGTGTCCCGCGCAAGAAATTCGGTGAGACCATTATAGGTTTTGAGGGTGTGCCGACAGGCGGTTCAATGAAGCTGTTCAACAGTTCACGCTCAATGTACAATGTGTTGCACAACTACCTTGAATTCTTCACCGAGGAGTCATGCGGCCAGTGCACACCGTGCCGCGTGGGATGCCAGCAACTGCTGTTGGGGATTGAGAAGGTAAAGAAGGGAGATTCCAAATCAACATACCTTAATGAGCTTGTCAAGCTCGCCGATACCATGAAGGTAGCATCAAAATGCGGCCTCGGTCAGTCGGTGGGGAATGCCTTCAAATCAATTGTGGAGAATTTCAGGGAAGAGATTATTTATTAACATTAGTATAGAATATTATGGTAACTCTTAAGATAAACGAACATGAGATAAAGGTAGCGGAAGGAACAACCGTTCTCGAAGCTGCCAAGAAGCTGAGCATAAATATTCCTACGCTCTGTAATCACCAGGACCTTTGTGTGGCTGGTAACTGCCGCGTATGTGTTGTTGAGCAGAAGGGTGCGCGTACGCTCATTGCAGCGTGCGCCATGCCTGTTTCGCAGGGGATGGAGATACAGACCAACTCGCTCAAAGTGAGAAACGCCCGCAAGCATATAGTGGAGCTGTTGCTGTCAGAACACAGGGCTGACTGCACCAAGTGTTACAAGAACCAGAAGTGCGAGCTGCAAACACTGGCAAATGAGTATTCATTTGGTGAGCATATCTTTCTTGACCTTGTTGAAGGCCATGCTTATACTATTGACAGGTCATCACCTGCTTTCCTCAAGGACGACAGCAAGTGCATCAGGTGCCAGCGCTGCGTGCGTACCTGCGCGCAACTGCAGCATGTGTCAGCCATTGCCGTGGCAAATAAGGGCTCACACATGAAGATATCTTCCTTCCATGACAGGCCCATGAGCCATGTCGTCTGCACCAACTGTGGCCAGTGCGTCAACCGCTGCCCGACGGGCGCACTGACGGAAAAAACATACATTGACCAGGTATGGGATGCAATTTATGATACTGATAAGCACGTGGTTGTTCAGACAGCCCCTGCAGTCAGGGTGGCCCTGGGTGAAGACCTGGGCTATGATCCGGGTGAGAGGGTAACGGGCAAGTTGGTTACCGCCTTGCGTCAGCTAGGTTTTGATTCGGTGCTGGATACCGATTTCACTGCTGACCTTACCATCATCGAAGAGGGAACAGAGCTCCTTACGAGACTTAAAAAGGTTCTGGTTGAAGGCGACAAGACTTTGGCGCTGCCTATGTTTACATCATGTTCGCCGGGATGGATCAAGTTCATTGAACACAAGTATCCGCAAATGCTTCCTAACCTCTCAACCTGCAAATCACCGCAGCAGATGTTCGGAGCCCTTGCAAAGACATTCTACGCACAAAAACGCGGTATTGACCCCTCGAAGATTGTCTCTGTATCAATAATGCCATGTACCGCCAAGAAGTATGAGGCTGACAGGCCTGAGATGAGATCAAGCGGGTACAAAGACATTGACTATGTGCTTACCACACGCGAGCTGGCAGTGATGATTAAGCAGGCAGGTATAGACTTCCGCGCCCTTGAAGAGAGTCATTATGACTCATTCATGGGCAGCTCTACCGGTGCCGGGGTGATCTTCGGGGCCACAGGAGGTGTCATGGAGGCAGCACTGCGTACCGCCTACGAGATTGTAACTGGCAGGTCGGTGCCATTCAAGAATTTGAATATCTTGCCTGTTCGTGGGATGGAAGGCGTCAAGGAGGCTACAATAAAGATAGAGGGTACCGTGGAGGAGTGGAGATTCCTCGAGGGAGCCGAGCTCAAGGTGGCTATCGCTCACGGCCTTGTCAATGCGAACAAGATCGCGAAGGCAGTCAGCACCGGAAAGGCTTCATATCACTTTATTGAGATCATGGCCTGCCCGGGCGGATGCCTGGGAGGCGGAGGCCAGCCTATTCCTACAAACGCTGAGATAAGGCAGAAGCGTATGGAGGCTATCTACTCTGAAGATATGCACATGGATATCAGGAAGTCACATGAGAATCCCGAGATCATTGCCATCTACGAGGAGTTTCTTGAGAAACCTAACGGCCACAAATCGCACGAACTGTTGCACACACACTACACGAAGCGCGAATCATATTAGTTAAATATTAGATTTGTTCCTATGACAGAGACGCAGCATGCTGCGTCTCTGTCCGTTTTAGTACCATCCCGGGTTTACCATGGTGTCCATTGACAGCGGCACCCCTCTCCATTTCCTGTTTTTTAACAGCAATTCATTGCACCTTTTAACTTTTTTACCACCTTTAACATCTTAAAACATTTAACAATGTAAATTAGTAAAAAGATGAGCGGATTTGATTTTTCCAAAAGGGATTCTTTTGGTAGCAGGATGGGAGTAATTATGGCAGCTGCAGGTTCCGCCGTTGGACTTGGTAACATCTGGAGGTTCCCGTATATTCTGGGAGAGAACGGCGGAGGCGCTTTCCTGATAGTTTATCTGGTTATCATTTTTTCGATAGGAATTCCCGTAATGATGTCTGAACTTGTAATCGGACGAAGATCCCAGCGAAACCCGGTAGGCGCTTTTAAAACCCTGTCTCCCCGCAAACCATGGTACATGGTGGGAATGATGGGAATAGTGGCGGCCTTCATGATCCTGGCCTTTTATACAGCTGTTGCCGGCTGGACACTTGAATATATTTACCAGACCCTTATCGGCGGTTTTGTCGGCAAGAGCACAGATGAGCTCACCGCAATGTTTGACTCCTTCAGAAATGAATCACTCAGGCCCGCACTCTGGTTTTCGGTCTTCATGCTGGCCACCTCAGCCATTGTACTGGGAGGTGTCCGGAAGGGTATAGAGATGTCAACCAAGATCATGATGCCTCTTTTATTTGTCATCCTGATAGTGATGTGCATCAAGTCGCTTACCCTTCCCGGTGCAGCCAAGGGCCTGACATTTTTGTTCAAGCCTGATTTCTCAAAGATCACAGGTGAAACCATACTGATGGCACTCGGACAGGCGTTCTTCTCTCTTAGTATCGGCATGGGAACTCTGATCACGTACGGATCATACATCCAGAAAGATAATAACCTTGCCAGTACATCAGTACAGGTTTCCCTCATTGATACTCTTGTGGCAGTCCTGGCAGGAGTGGCCATCTTCCCTGCTGTCTTTGCTTTCGGCATCTCTCCATCTTCAGGCGAGGCACTCACCTTCATCGTGCTTCCCGGTATCTTCCAGCAGATGACGGGCGGAATGATTTTTGCGTTTGCATTTTTCGTTTTGCTGGCAATAGCCGCTCTGACATCAACAATATCCGTCCTCGAGGTAATAGTGGCCTATTTTTCCGAACAGCTAAACATGAGCCGGCGCACAGCAATAATCATCGCCACGGCTTCGATGTTTATTCTTGGCATCTCAGCCTCGCTGTCGTGGGGTATGATGCGCGATGTGAAACTCTTCGGACTAAACATTTTCGACCTCTTTAACTATACTACCGCCAACATACTTTTACCCCTGGGAGGGTTGCTTATAGTAGCATTTCTCGGTTGGTTCTTCCCGGGTCGCGAATCAAAGGACGAGCTGTCTAACGGTGGTACTCTGCGTGTCAGGTACTACAGGTTGTACAGGTTTGCAATCAGGTTCATCGCCCCTGTGGCTATTGCCCTTGTATTTCTTAACGGACTGGGGTTACTCAAATTCTAAACAAAAAGTACAGACAACATGCACGGATTCAACGATTTCCTTGTTAGGCTCGACGGGTATCTCGGAGGGCATCCCTGGTTCATGGTATTACTAATTGGCACAGGTCTCTTCTTTACCTTTTATCTCGGCTTCCCGCAGATCAGGTATTTCCGTCATGCCCTGAGGATCACCCGCGGCAAATATGATCATTCCCATGACGTAGGGGATACCTCGCACTTCCAGTCGCTTGCCACAGCCCTCTCAGGTACGGTAGGTACAGGCAACATTGCAGGGGTGGCCCTTGCAATACACCTTGGCGGACCGGCAGCACTCTTCTGGATGCTTATAACGGCAGCCATCGGGATGTGCACCAAAATGGTTGAGGTGTCACTATCCCACAAGTACAGGGATATTCTGCCTGACGGATCTGTTTCCGGTGGCCCGATGTACTATATGAAGAAGAGGCTGAATATCACGACCAAAAGCGGAAAGATCATCAGGACCGGTGCTATTTTGGGGGCATTTTTTGCCGGCGCTACCGTTCTCAGCTCTTTCGGCACCGGCAGCCTGCCCCAGATCAACAGTATATCCAACTCCGTCTTTACGACCTTTGGTGTAAAGCATATAATAACAGGCGCAATCCTGGCCGTTTTCCTGGGGTTGGTCATTATCGGCGGAATAAAGAGGATCGCAAAGGTCACCTCGGTCATGGTTCCGTTTATGGCGATACTTTACCTCATCGGCTCGCTCCTGGTTATCTTCTCCCATCCCGGTAACATTATCCCTTCCTTTGTTTCAATATTTGCCGATGCTTTTACAGGTTCGGCAGCGGCAGGAGGTTTCCTGGGAGCCACCTTCGCCTTCGCCATGAACAGGGGCGTGAACAGGGGCCTCTTCTCTAATGAATCAGGACAGGGTTCTGCGCCTATTGCGCACTCGGCCGCACGTGCTCCGGAGCCTGTTTCTGAGGGTATGGTTAGTCTTCTTGAGCCGTTTATTGACACCATCTGCATCTGTACATTGACCGGACTGGTGGTGCTTGCCTCAGGTGCCTGGAACACCAAGACTGATAATCAATTCCAGGCAACGGACATGCAGATACTTACAGGTATATACGATGATGGAAACAGCGCTGATGTGGAAAAACTCAGCAGCCATCTCAGGGGTGATCAGTTCCTCGATCTCTACAACGGCAAGCTTACGGTGGAGAACGGTGTGATAACCACGACCGGTATTTCAGTCATCCACGCAAGATCGCTTGCAAGCAACATCAGGTTCATGTCAGACAAAGCACCATTCTCAGGAGAACTGGAGGTTCTTGCCGGCAAGCTCCCTAATATGGCTTCCATGACCGTTCGGGGCGAATCACTTATCCACAGTGCCCCTCTCACCACGTTTGCCTTCAGCCGGAGCATAATGAAAGGATTCGGGCCCTACATTGTCACACTCTCACTGCTGCTCTTTGCATTCTCCACGGCTATCTCCTGGTCATATTACGGCGACAGAGCGGTGACGTACCTGTTCGGACCGAAATATGTACTGTACTATAGGCTGATATTCGTAGTGGCATTCTTTATCGCATCATTCACTGACACAACCATTATTTGGTCATTGTCATACGTGGCTATTGTCCTGATGGCGGTACCCAACCTCATAGGCATTCTTATCCTCAGGAAAGAGGTAAAACAAAGCGTGAAGGATTACTGGCTGACCTTCTCAAAACAGTATCCGAACGAGAAGATTTCAGGCAAGATGTCAAAGAGGTTCGGCGGTTAAGTTATTGTAACCTGACAGGAGACTGCACCACTAAGGCCGGAGCCTGATTACTCCCTGTCCGGCACAGGAGGATACAAATCCTCAACCCTCACAGCCTGTTCTCCGTCGGTTGTTATTTCTGATATCACTTCGTCTCCACGGTTCCTGAAATACAGGATAAATGCCATTATTGGCAGAACCGGAGTGACAAGTGCGGTTGTAAGCGCGCTGATGGCAATGTAAAGAGGGTTACGGCTCATCTCAAGCATGGCAGAGGCTTCCTCCGGATTGGTCAATGATTTAATAAAAGACCCTGTGAAGGGCAGCATGTTAAGAGCTGCAATGAGCAGTGACGCTACTATCAGCAAAAGTGCAATCACCACTACCCACCCCATGTTTGGCCACAGGTGACTGTGAGCCAGCCTGAACGATCTTTTCACTACGGTTACCGGATTACGGCTCTCCGTGAGGATGAGAGGCATGGCGAAGAGCAATACTGTGAACATATAGAAAAGCGCAAAAAGGCCGGGCAGCACCAACAGTACCAGTCCTATGGTGGTAAGGACCGTTGTAACTATCGTAAGAATTATCATCACTACAAGACAGGGTACCAGCGCCACGAGGCTTTTTTTCAGCACGGTGGCAATGAAGCCAGGTTCACCCAATGGCTTCTCAAGTACCCAGGCATGCAGCACTATGAAGGAGACCATTGAGACAAGCATTAAAAGTGCATAGGGCCCGGCCATACCTTTCATCATTTTAAGCATCTCGTTGGGATCGGTTGTAGATTGCAAGGCGGCAAGGTCAAGACCTGAGGTGATCAGTGATGAGAACAGTCCCATGACCACAGAGATAATATACAGTCCCAGGAAATATTTCTTGTAGAAGGCCCACAGTCTGGCCATCGCACTGTCAAGGTCGAAAGCACCGGACAGGGGATGATTTTGATAGTTGTTCATTGCAGCGTTGGTTAGGATTTATTGACTGACCACAAAGCTAGTAAAAAATCAGTTCAGTATCTCCAGCATCCCCTTCACGTCAAGTTCGCCGAAGGGATTGTTGGAATCGATGAAGGTCCCTGCCAGCTTTGATTTTCTCTCCTGCAGGCGTTGTATCTTTTCCTCTATTGTATCTCCCGAGATATAGCGGTAGACAAAAACTCTCTTTTCCTGGCCTATGCGGTGAGCCCTGCTCAGTGCCTGTATCTCTGAAGCAGGGTTCCACCATGGGTCGAGGATGAATACATAATCGGCCTCGGTAAGGTTGAGCCCCACGCCTCCTGCTTTAAGAGAAATGAGAAATACTTTTATGTTTTCATCTTTCCTGAAACTGTTGATGACACTCTCGCGATCACGGGTGGATCCTGTAAGCATGGCATAGCCAATGCCGTTACGCTCAAGCCAGCCGGGGAAGAGATCCAGGTGTTTAACGAAGGAGGAGAAGATCAGTATCTTGTGTCCTTCTGATACTACGCTCTCGATATTATATGTCACCGTATCAAACTTACCTGAACCTCCGCTGTAGGCTTCGTCAGTCATGATGGGGTGGTTGGCCAGCTGCCTGAGCCTCATAAGTCCCTGCAATACCATTATGGCCGACTTCTCAATGCCGACGGCTTCAATGTTCTCCATGATGCTGTTACGGACGGCCGACTTCTCCCGTTCGTAGACGGTCGCCTGATCCTCTGACATGTCGCAGTGAATGACCTGTTCCGTCACCGGTGGCAGTTCACTGACAACCATCTCTTTTGTTCGCCTCATGATGAACGGCTGGATGATCTTCTTCAACCTGTTCTCTTTCTCCTCCTCATAATTTTTTTCTATCGGCCGGGCAAACTCACGCTTGAAGAAGGTGAGCGAGCCCAGAAGCCCCGGATTTACAAAACTGAGCTGGGTCCAAAGGTCGGTCAGTGAGTTCTCCACAGGTGTTCCGGTAAGCACCAATCGGTGATCGGCCCTGAGTCGTGTCACTGCCCTGTAAATATTGGAGGAAGGGTTCTTTATATGCTGGCTTTCGTCCAGGACTGCATACAAAAACTTCACTGCAATGAAGAATTCTATGTCCTGTCGCACCGTATGGTAGCTTGATATGACGATGTCATAACCGGTAAAGTGCGATGCTGACCTGTTCCTTCCGGCACCGTGGTGTATCAGTGTCTTCATTGAGGGGCAGAACCTCCTGATCTCGTTGTACCAGTTGTGACACAGTGAGGCAGGGACTATTATGAGAGACGTTGCCGGTGCGGATTCGTCACCGAAGAGAGTCATCTGTGATCCGGGCTGCCTCTCTCCCTTTAGCTGTCTATGTTCCTTGTTCCACAGGAGGAGGGCCAGTGTCTGTAGCGTCTTGCCGAGTCCCATGTCATCAGCCAGGCAGCCTCCGAGGTTGTTCGACTGGAGGAAGTAGAGCCAGCTTAAACCTTCCATCTGGTAAGGGCGCATCTCTGCCTTCAGTCCGGCCGGTACGGGCAAAATCGGAAGCTGTTCGGGAACTGCCAGCTTCCCGAGCTTGCTGCAAATATCGCAATCGTCATCCGACACCACCTCACTGATGATCCCAAAATGCTGCTTGTGGAGAAGAAGGCTCTCGTCATTGTCTTTCCCCATCTCAAAGAGACCCCGGTAACGGGTGAACCACTCCTCCGGAAGAATGGCCACTGTTCCGTCAGGAAGGATGAATTCACGTATCCCCTCAAGTATACTTCGCCTGAACCTGGTGAAGGGTATGGTAAAGGCGCCTATCTGTACAACAGCCTTGAGATCAAACCAGTCGTTTATCAGTTGATGACTGAGCCTGATCTCCACCGGGTCGAGGCTGTAAGGCCGGTCAAGGCTGCCCGTGCGTATCACCATGCCGGTATCCTCAATCTTTTTTCTGTTATAGGCAACTGCCTCAATCAGGTCATAGAATGCACTGCCGTTATCCTCCCTTGCTCCCGGTGTCACGAAGCTGATGCCGTCTTCCGTAAACAGTCCGGCATCATCGAGTGCCTGCAGGCATCTCTTCTCCCAGCAGGTATCACGCTCCTTCCTGCGAAAAATGAAATTGCCACTCTCATTGCTGAAGACTGTGAAGTGTTTCATCTCATCAGGGAAGAAGACCTCCCTGTCGTCATATCGGAACTTCAATATTGCCACAGGGATTCCCGCAAGATTATTTTCAACGGTGAGTAAAGCTTGTTTGCCGGGCTCTGACTGTTCGAGTGTGAAACCGGTACCGGTAACCTTGTGGGTGTTGATGACTGAAAGGACGAAAGTGCTGAAGTATTTCTCCTCGGTATCACGCGGGATGCTAATGTTTTCGCGGGAGAGGAAAGGTTTCAGCTTTGCTCCCTCAATGTCAGAGACGAAGTGGATGCTGTGGCCTGCCCTGATGACACAGGGTTTGTTAGAAAGTATCTCAACAGAGGGTTGGCGAAGATCAAGGGGTTTGCCCGCTGATTCAACCATGAGGCTGTATCTGCTCCCTGCCGGAGTGCGGTTAAACCTGAATACCGGGCTGGCTATGTCAGTTGATACCGTCAGCCTGTCTTCAGGATGAAGCGTGGTGATCCTGGTCTTTTGCAGAAAAAGAGGGATCTCATCAATGAGTGCAATGTGAAGACAATGATGTATCCTCGATTCGATGTAGGGTTTGATAATCTTGTCGAAATCCTTGTCAGTGACGTTGTCAATGAAGTCCCTGACGTTCCGGTGTTTGGAGAAGAGTTTGAAGAGGTTGCGGTCAGAGTATTCATTCAACAATCTTACAGCCTCCTTCTCCTCATTGTCGAGGCCGGAAAGTGTAACGGTGTCGGGGAACGGTGACAGGGCCTCAGCCAGGTTGTAATAATCACGGCCCGGTGGCCTTTCCAGGATATAAGGAATCAGAATAGTACCCCACCGGCGGTGCTGGGTCAGAATAAGTGCAAAGAGCCTTTCGCGCTCTCTAAAACCGGGGGGCTGCATTAATAAAACAAATCAACCTGCAATTTTGAAATTCCCCGGATAATATCAAAGCTTTATCCCTAAATAATTATTTAAGCCTTCATCTGGCGGTATCCCGCGTCTCTTCAAAGAACCTCCGGGTGACCGCAGGTAAGGAATATTTTAATATCTTTCCGTACTTGAAAGTGACCAGAGAAGCTATGAATAGGATACTTGTAATCAGTTTATTGTTACTTTATTCCCTGCTGACGTCAGCCCAGGTAACGCCGCTATCTGCGGGATGGAAGGCAAAGAGGGCCTCGGAGGTGAACGCTGACGGCATACGTCTGACTACTGAGGAGCCTGACCTTACCGGGTGGCTGAACGCCACCGTGCCGGGGACGGTACTAACAACGCTGGTGAATAACGGGCTGATGCCTGAGCCATGGTTCGGCATGAATAACGAGCAGATCCCTGATGTCTGGAAGGAAGGACGAGAGTACTACACATATTGGTTCTTTACGAGGTTCTCATCTGAGACCCTTGATTCTACAAAGCAGGTGTGGCTGAATTTCAGGGGTATCAACTACCGCGCTGATATTTACCTTAACGGCCATCGGCTCAATGAAGCGACCCACGAGGGCATGTTTCTTCGCCAGAAATATAATGTCACCGCCCTGCTAAACCGGCAGGGTCATAACCGTCTGGCTGTTAGAGTTGAGCCCCCATTGCATCCGGGAAACCCCAATGGCGGACAGGGTGGCGATGGTATGATAGGCCATGACGTGACGATGCAGTTTACGGCAGGGTGGGACTGGATTCAGCCGGTAAGGGACCGCAACACAGGTATATGGGATGAAGTTACCATAGAGGTCACAGGGGATATTGATATCCGAGACGGTTTTGCCAGGACCCGGGTGCCCGGACCGCGTCTGCCCGGTGAATTGCAGGATCCCGCTTTTGTGACATTCTCTGCCGAGCTGGAGAATCCTACAGACAGGCTGGTGGAGGGGGAGGTTGCCCTGGCATACATGGGAGACACTGACCGGAAGAAAATGAAGATAGAGCCTCATTCCACAGTGACAGTGACCTTTTCCGAGAAGAAACAGACCGATCCCAGGGTATGGTGGCCCAACGGTATCGGCCAGCCATCGCTTTACCAGGCAGTGATTACGTTCCACGACAAAAAGGATAATACTCTTGACCGCGAGGATCTGATGTTTGGCTTCAGGGAGACGGGTAGCTACTTCGACGATTCAACAGGTGCCCGGATATTTACAATAAACGGTCAGAAATTATTCATCAGGGGTGCAAACTGGATTGCCTCCGACGGTATGCTGCGCCTCAATTCCGGCAGGTATGAGGCAGAGGTAAAGATGCATGCTGAAATGAATATGAACATGATAAGGGTCTGGGGCGGATCGATCACTGAGAGGCCTGAGTTCTATGAGGCATGTGACAGGCACGGAATCCTGGTGTGGCAGGACCTGTGGATTACGGGCGACTGTAACGGCAGGTGGCCCGATACGCTCAGGAAGGCGGAATCGCAGGAGGTGCGAAGGATGTATCCTGATGACGACTCATTGTTCCTTCTTTCTGTCGCCGACCAGGTGAAGATGCTTCGTAATCATCCCTCGCTCTATATGATATGTGGCGGAAACGAGTTCCCCCCGCCTCCGGAACTGGATACCCTTATAAGAAATACCCTCGATTCCCTTGACGGGACGAGGCTCTACTTCAGTGAATCTACATCATCCGATATCCTTACGAACACCATTGGCGGCACTGCTGACGGCCCATACAATGTCAGGGAGCCTCTCTGGTTCTTCACACAGAAATGGCATCCTTTTAATCCCGAGATAGGATCTGTGGGGCTGCCCAATATGGAGTCGCTGAAGAAGATGATGGATGAGAAGGATCTTGTAGTGCCTGAAGGGAAAGAGGTTAATGAGGTCTGGAGATACCATAAGTATATGGGCTACGGAGGGATGATAGAAAGGATGGGAGAGGTGCGTGACCTGAAGGACTTTGTGACAAAGGCGCAACTGGTCAATTATGATCAGTACCGGTCTCTTGTCGAAGGGCACACAGCACACATGTGGGACTGGTACACAGGATTCCTCATTTGGAAGAGCCAGAATCCATGGCCGGCTCTCAAGGGCCAGTTCTACGACTGGTATCACGATCAGAATGCCGGATTTTACGGGTTTAAACATGCTGCCGCTCCGGTACATCTCCTGTTTAACCCGGCCGACTCAGCCATCTATGCCGTCAATACCATGCCCAAGGAGCGCAAGGGGCTGCGTCTTGATGCCGTGCTGACTGATGAGTCAGGCAAGGAGATATGGAAGAGGTCACAGGAGTCCGTCCTGGATGCCAGCAATATCATCAAGGTGTGGGATGTTGATCTGCGCAGCACGGCGGCCAGGGTCCATTTCCTGAAGCTTCGCATAACCTATGTCTCAACTGGCCTGCCCATTGATGAAAACACCTACTGGCTCCCCTTTAATGGCGACGGCAGGGAGCTGATGGAGCTTCCCGAGGCAAAAATCGTCGGTCAGATGATGAAGAGCAACAACGGCAAGTTCACTGTTGATCTGGCTAACAGCGGCAGTGTGGCTGCGTTTTTTGTGCGAATGAAGGTCATCCGTGCCTCTGACGGTGAGATTGTGACACCGGTCTTCTTCGATGACAATTATATTGTATTGTTGCCCGGCGAGAAGAAGAGCGTTCAGCTGGATATCACTCTCCTGAAGCAGGATGAGCGCAACACCCCGCTGTTGCTTCATCTTGAGGGCGTCAACCTGCGGGGGCAGACCGTACGGCTGTGAAAGTCGAAAGTCTGTAAAGTCCGTAAAGTCGAAAGTCTGTAAAATCGGAAGGATTTGCGATTAAATCGACAATCGAAAATCTGAAATCGAAAATACTCACTACCTCCCCTGCAAGCTGGCTCCTTCGCTAAAATTGCCCACCGGGCAATTTATTAACGCTCGGCCCTCTACTGCCTACTGCTGCCGTCCCGACACTTCGTGTGCGGGATTGAGTCTCCTCCCGTGTCGGAGCCTCAAACTGCCGACTGAATACTATCCGACTCTGCTTATCTCCTCCAGCCTGTGGCGGTTGAGGATGATGATGCTCTTTTCCGACAATTTAATCAGACCATCCTTCTCGAAACTCTTCAGCACCTTCACCGCTCCCTCGGTTGAGATACCGGCGAAATCCGCCAGCTCTCTCCTGGAAAGGTGCCTTAGGAGATCCTCTCCGCCGAAGTTCTCCGGTGCGAGGCTGAGAAGAACCGTCGCCATGCGACCGTTGGTCTGCTGGTGGAGCACATGGTCCAGGGAGATATAAAGCCTTCCGTTATGTTCACAGTAACGCCTGATGATGCTGAAGGCAAAAGCTCCGTTCTGCTTTACCAGTCCCGCAATGGCCTCCTTCTCAATAAGAAATCCGGTTGTCTCGGTGATTGCAACAACAGAGTAACTGAAGGTATTGCGGTTGAAAACCGCAGATAGTCCCACCATCTCACCGGGCATGATAACACGCAGGTTGTAGTCGCGGCCGTTGCTGCTTTCGATATATTGCCTCGCGTAACCGCTGACGATGAAGATAACATATGATGCAAAAGCACCCTGTTTGGTGAGGTTCTCGCCACGGCGGAAGAGAACCTGTACCCGGCTTTCGCGGACCAGATCCGTCTCCTCCGCTGACAGTGCGGAGAAACACGGGAGGGTTATATCGCATAAAAATCCCCTGTCGATGTTGCTTATTGTTTTCATTCCTGGGAAATTGTGACAAATTTAAGCATTAACAGCTTTGGAATTGTATCCGATCACCTTATAATAAACTAAAGTGATATTGAAAGAGAGTTGACCTGTGACAGTTTTTTTATTGTCCTGTTTCAATTCTCATGATGTCGGATGAGACCCGCCTTGCCTCAGATGTCATTAGCAAGAGGTCTACCTTTGCAAAAATTATACTGAACAGATGAAACACAAGGTGGAATCAGCCTGGGAAGGCGGAATGAAGTTTGATACTGAGGTCAACGGGCACCATTTTTTTATTGACCAGGCCGGCGAAAACGGCGATGATAGTGGTCCGCGTCCCAAGCCTCTGATGCTTGCCGCCCTTGCAGGATGTACAGGTATGGATGTTATATCCCTGCTGAAGAAAATGCGCCAGGAGGTGGAATATTTCAATTTGGTTGTAGAAGGCGATACTGAGGATGAGCATCCGAATGCATTCGTTAAGATGCATCTTATATATGAGTTCAAGGGTAAAGATCTGGACATGGAGAAGATAGAAAAATCGATCAACCTCTCAATGGAGCGTTACTGCGGGGTGTCAGCCGTTTACCGCAAGGCTGGTATTGAGATGACGCACGAGGTAAGAATGGTCTAAAGGTCAAAACGTCAAAAGGTCTGAAGAATTTTCGATTTCAGATTTTCGATTTTCGATTTAATCGCAAATCGCAAATCGCAAATCGCAAATCGCAAATCGCAAATCGCAAATCCTTACTATTGCCTGCTGCCTGCTGCCTCCTGCCGACTGAAGACTTCACTACTGCCTACTGCCTACTGCCTACTGCCTGAAAAGATGGCCTAATTAATTAGTAATCAAACAAATAAAAAAATGTTATACACGAATCTTAAACACATCGAGACTGCATCGCAGCTTGAGAAGATTATCAGCGAGAATGAGAATGTAATGGTATGCTGCGGCAGGATGGGCCCTATGTGTATACCGGTATATGGCGTAATGGAAGAGCTGGAGCCGGTATACAGCCATGTCATGTTCTTCGACATGGAATTTGACAATCCGGAAGCACAGGTCATCCGCAACACACCCATGACCAGAGGTTTCATGGGACTGCCCTACACTGTATATTACAAGAACGGAAAGATGGTCAAGGCAACCTCGAGCATACAGAATATGTCGCAGGTGAAGCACATCCTTGACGCTGAGTTTGGTCAGCCCAAAGCTTAATCCATGGAGAGCACCGCTCATTATGATGTCATTGTGCTCGGCGGAGGTCCGGCCGGCCTTACTGCCGCAATCTATCTCTCACGTGCCAGGCTTAAGACAATGGTTTTGACGGATGGTACTCCGGGAGGGCAGATGACGCTGACCCATGAGATTGCCAACTACCCTGGAATCGAGAAGATCAACGGGTATATGTTGGGATCAGTGATGAAGAAACAGGCTACCGCCTTCGGTACGATTGTCAGGGGAAACAGCGAGATAAACTCAATGACTCTCGGAGATCAGGTGAAGAGCATCACCACGGCTGAGGGCCAAACCTACACGGCCGATGCAGTTATCCTTGCTACCGGAGGGCGTTCACGGACTCTTGGTGTTCCCGGCGAGGATACATTCAGGGGAAGGGGCATTTCGTACTGCGCCACCTGTGATGGTGATTTTTTCACCGGAAAGGAGATTGTGGTGGTAGGAGGAGGGAATTCTGCCCTGGAAGAGGCAGTGTCACTCACAAAGTATGCCACCAAAGTCACGATAGTGCACCAATTTGACCACTTTCAGGCATTTGCCTATGCTGTTGAGGAGGCGAAGGCTAATCCGGCGATCAGTTTCGTGATGTCATCTACCATTGATGAATTTTATGGTGATGAGAAACTTGAGGGAGTCAGGATCAGGAACATGGTTTCAGGTGAGATCAATGATTTTAAAACTGACGGTGTATTCATCTTCATCGGGTATGTCCCGAATACGGAATCACTGAAGGAAATCATAAGCCTCAATGATCGTGGAGAGATCATTACCGGTACTGATATGTCAACAAATATTGAAGGAGTGTACGCAGCCGGTGATGCCGTCGTCAAACGCTACAGGCAGGTTACCACGGCCGTGGCCGACGGTACCGTTGCGGCGCTGGCCGCAGCTGAATATCTGAATTCTATTAAAAGAAAATAAAGAAAAATGAAGATGAAAGGACTAATAATTGCAATTGTTGTGATAGCTGTTCTGGCTGTACTCTTTATCCGTTCATACAGCAAGATGAAGAATGCACCGGCGGTTGAAGACAGTGAACTGATAGAACATCTTACCGCACAGAATTTTGTTCACAAAACAAAGAGCGGGGTGGTACTGGTCGACTTCTGGGCTGCGTGGTGCATGCCGTGCAAGATGATGGCGCCGATACTCAATGAAGTGGCAGTTGCCACTGAGGATAAGGCGAAGGTTTACAAGCTCAATGTTGACGAACAGCAGCAGATAGCAGCCAAATACGGGATCAGGAACATCCCGACGATGATACTGTTCAAGGATGGGAAAGAGGTAGAACGTATAATAGGAGTGAAGCCGAAGGAGTCTATAATCTCAAGCATCGAGAAAGCTCAGTGATTCAGGTAAAAGCCCAGTGTCACCGGTAACCGGACAGCTCACGGAAAAGCTGTTGCAGGAAGCGAAAATAATTTTGTGTGATTGGTTGGGAGGGTGTCTGACGGTGTATTACCTGTCAGCGCCCTCTCTTGCTTTTTCATAGTCGGGAGCCTCGAGCAGGTCATTAAACATTGCAGAGGGTCTTACACGTCCAAAGGAATCACTATAAGCTTCCCGGGTCATGGAATCCCAGTGAATGGCTCCGTAATAATACTGCAGGTTGTTGAAGATTCCGAGCGACATCAGAAGAAGGAAGAAAGTGAGGGTAATCGTTCTGAGCAGCTTCATCCGTGCTTTTAACGCAGTCGTGAGGAGTGCCGCCGCGGGCAGTGCCATCAGTGCGTAACTGTCAATAAAGGCCCGCTGTCCGAATCCGCCTCCATACCACCAGCACCACCATGAAAATATGATGTAAATATTCAGTGGTATAAAGACAGTAGTTGCGAGGGCATGAGGCGACCGTCTGAACCAGAGTGCCATGAGTCCGGCAAACGAGAAGAGCAGTAGGGGGGTATATATAAAAAGTCCCTTGCGCCAGCTGAAGAGTCCTTTAAGGATTGCCGGATCGCCAAAGAAAAAGCGCTCGTCGCTTCCGTAAGAGAAATAGAGCCATTGCCCTGTCATCTCCTTCCAGTATGTCATCTGTGGCAGCCAGACAATTATTATCATCAGGCTCACGAGCAACAATTGCCGGTAAACGGACAGGAGAGCATAAATCCGTTTCTTAAGGTCGCGTGATGAAACTACACCGTAAAGCACAAAGAAAACTACAATAATAATGTTAGTTGGTCTGATGAGGGTTATCAATCCCAGCAACAGCCCAAGCCTGATGGCAGGCCGGTTTTTTTGCCATCCTGGTATAAACCCTTCCGCAGCCCTGGACTTCATGACCTTGTTTTCCGCATGGGCCGTGCCACCAACTCCTCCACTTCGCAGAACTATGTCACTTTTCTCCCTGGCTGAATCATGCCACTTCATTGAATACCAAATGAATGCATTTATCAGGGCAAAGCTGTAGACATGAGTCATTGTCCCCTGGAACAAGGTGTACCAGTAAAGGTTGGTGCCGAAGGCAAAGGATGCCAGTACCAGGGCTGTAATTCTGTCGGAGGCATGTGCCAGCAAAATTTTCCGCAAAAAGATCAGTCCGATGCAAAGGAACATCAGCGCCGAGACAAGCAGGAAGAACTTGTAAGGCTCCGAATAACCTCCTGCATCAGCTCCGGTGATAAGTGCAACCACGTGTGCGGCAAGGAAGAATGGCATCCATACCAGTGAGAGGCCCATAGTGGTTTTGATCACATATTTTCCTTCAGGACCTCTCTCCGGCCAAACGATTAATTTATGCGGTCCTTCATAGCCGTCGGCGAAGCTCAGCGACAGGTCGTGGTGGATAAATGCTGCCGGCAGGTATGCATAATAGGAGATGGCATCCCATTCAATGACGCGCTGTTCCTCTTTCCAGTGCTTCACAATCAGCATGTTGACTGTCATGAAGGTGACAATGAATGCAATGATCAGTGCCGACAGCCAGTTTCTCCCTGCGAGACCGTACCTGAATATCTTTGTCAGGATACCTATACCGTCGCTTATCCTTATCTTCTTTCCCTCAGCTTTTCTGCGTGGCCGGTATGTAACATCTGCTTCGCCAAAGGCAGTACCGCGCTCGCGGAGGGCTCTCAGCATCAGCTCCGTCTCAAAGCCGAAGCGCTTCTCATTCAGAGTGAGACCCACATAAAGACTTCTGGTGAAAACCTTATATCCGCATGTCAGGTCAGAGACCTTTCTTCCTGTCAGCCTTGCGGCGATGGATGAGAAGAGCCTGTTAATGGAGGTTGCCAAGAAGGCGTGGCCGGGATAACGTATTCCGGATCTGAACCTGGTACCGCTGACAAGGTCAAGGTTATTGTGGTAAAGTTTTTCCAGCAGTGCAGGTATGTCCGACGGGTCAAGTTCGAGATCGGCATCCTGCACGATGATTGTGTCACCCTTCGCTGCCTTCACTCCGGCAGCCACTGCAGCTCCCTTGCCGCTGTTAACGGAGAGTCGGATCACCCTGGTTTCCATTGGTCCGTCACTGAAAATACCCGCAAGGCTGGCTGAGTCATCGGTGGAGCAGTCGTCAACAATAATCACTTCGGTATGCTCCACAAAGTCCGGCATCAACGTTAACATCAACTTTTCGAGGGTTGAAGTGATGACGCCTGCTTCGTTATAGACCGGAATTATAATGCTGAGATTCAATGATCAGGATTGAGTATTCCGGGTAAAGTTAGCTGAGATAATCAAATAGGCAATGAAGAGCGGCCGGAAGGTAACAGTGATTATTAAAAAGGAGGCTGCCCTTACGGGACAACCTCCTTTTTCCTGGTTTGGCTAAAGAGGTAAACTGATGCTTACTTCTTTTCTACGGGAGTCAGGTTATCACATACCCCGTCTTTGTTGGCATCAACGAAAGCAGGTCCCTGACCGTTATAACGTCCCTGGCCGTTGCCTGCTGCAACACCCCGTCCGTTTCCACGTCCCTGGCCTTTGCCGGCTGCCACACCCTGACCGTTACCCTGGCCGCGACCAGCACCGGCTGCCTGACCCTGTCCTTTACCCGGACCGCGGTTTGCATCGTTCTGGCTGGCACCTGCGGAATAAGCCCTGCGCCCCGGACGTGTTCCGTTGGTGTAATTGTCACATACTCCGTCCTTGTCAGCATCTACGTAAACATTACCGGCTGCCCGGCCTCTTCCGGCCTGATCAGCTGCAGGCTGTGCTGTCTGTGCAGTGGCAATTGCTGTCATAGCTATAAAAGCTGCTACCGTAAAAAATAATCTTGTCTTCATGAGTAATTGTTTTAGTTATTTTTTTATTTAAGTCTCTCTTGTTTTCAATTACTCTGACGGGAACAATAGCAAAAGGTTTAACGGAGGCTTAAAAATAAGTAAATTAAAAAATCCTATAACTTCATATTTCTGATTCTCAATGCATTCCAAACTACAGAAAGTGAGCTGAAGCTCATTGCGGCTGCTGCTATCATCGGGTTAAGCAGCGGTCCCCCGAAAAGATGAAGGACTCCCATGGCTACGGGGATACCAAGAATATTATAAAAGAACGCCCAGAAGAGGTTCTGTTTTATATTTTTAATTGTAGCCCTGCTCAGCTTCAGGGTTTTCACCACATCACGAAGGTCATTCTTAATCAACACTACGTCGGCTGCCTCCATTGCAACATCTGTTCCAGAGCCGATGGCAATGCCAACGTCTGCTGTTGCAAGTGCGGGGGCGTCATTGATGCCGTCACCAACCATAATAACGGTCTCTCCCCCGGTACGGATTTTCCTGACCTCCTCGGCTTTGTCTCCGGGCAGTACACCTGCAATCACATGGCTTATGCCTGCCAGTTTTGCGATGTGCTGTGCTGTCTGTTCACTGTCACCGGTTATCATCACAACCCTTATACCCATACGTTTCAGTTCCCTTACTGCCTCTTCCGAGCCCGGACGGATGGTGTCGGCCACTGCAATTAAGCCTTCAAAGATGCCGTTGGCAGCTATATATAGTATTGTCTTTCCTTCAGCGGCCAGTTGGCCGGCAGATTTTTCTGCTGATGTTATCTCGACTTTTCTCTCTTCCATCAGGCGCCTGCTGCCGGCGAGTATATGGGTGTTATTCGCGTAAGCCTCGACTCCGTAACCGGGTAGTGCAGTGAACCTCGCGGGGGTGCCGAATGATAATTCTGCTGTTCCGTATTGATCGATGACAGCCTTTGCCACCGGATGCTCCGACCTTACTTCGGCTGATGCCGCAAGTGCCATGAGTCTTAAGGCATCTGAGGATTGTGCCGGAAGGATGTCAGTTACCACCGGTCTTCCTGTTGTTATTGTTCCAGTCTTGTCGAGCACAGCTACTGTTGCTTTCCTGGCAGTTTCGAGGGCTGCGCCGCTCTTGATGAGGATTCCCTGCCTGGCGCCTCTGCCGGTTCCAACCATCACGGCCACAGGGGTGGCGAGTCCAAGTGCACATGGACAGGCAATTATCAGCACAGATATCATTACGGTGAATGCGAGCCGGAAATCGCCTGTACCGATAAGCCATCCCGTGGCTGAAATCACTGCCAGGGCCATGACCACCGGGACGAATATACCGGAAATCCTGTCTGCCAGTCTGGCTATAGGGGCTTTGGAGCCCTGGGCCTCCTCGACGAGTCTGATGATCTGGGCCAGAGTTGTTGCGCTTCCCACCCTGGTGGCCCTGCATACGACTGAACCATTGAGGTTTATGCTTGCCCCGGTGACCTCAGAGCCTTCGCTCTTCTCAACCGGGATACTCTCGCCGGTGAGCATCGCTTCGTCAGCTGAGGTTTCTCCCTGGATGACGATTCCGTCAACGGGAAACCTTTCTCCGGGTTTGACAATGACAATTTCGCCAACCGCCACTTTGGATGCCGGCACACTCTTTTCCTTGCCGTCGCGTAGCACCGTGGCAAGGGGAGGAGCCAGTGAGAGCAGTTGCCTGATGGCACTGCCTGCCCTGGATTTGGACCGCGCTTCAAGAAAGCGGCCAGCGGTTATAAGGGTGATTATTGCTGCAGCAGATTCATAGTAGAGGATATGGACAAAATGACTTTCACCTCCTGCAATACGAATCGTAGCATAAATGCTGTAGAGCCAGGCGGCTGCTGTACCCATTGCAACCAGTGTATCCATACCGGGATTGCCCCTGAGGAGAGTTTTTGTGCCCGTGGTGTAAAAGGTTCGTCCAAAGAAGATAACCGGAGTAGTAAGTAAAGCCTGGATGATGGCAAAAGCCAAAGGACTGCTTTCAGGTGCCATGAATGCCGGAAGCCTGACGCCAGCCATGGCTGACATGGTAAGAACCATGAGGGGGATGGTGAAGATGAGGGACCATATGAGCCTTGACTTGAGCTTCTGAGTTTCAGGACGGGTAGCCCTCCGTTCCTTTTCGTCATCTATTGCCTTGTAGCCGGCCCTGGTTACAGCATCAATCACCAGGCTTGAGGATGTTTTCTTCTCATCATACGTGATTGTCAGTCGTTCAGTAGCCAGGTTAACACTTGCAAAGGAGATGCCCTCCACCTTTGCGGCAGCTTTCTCTACATGTGCTGCGCAGGAAGCACAGTTCATCCCTTCTATGGCAAACGATTTGTCAGTCATCCTGTAAATTTACTTCATCAATAAAACAATGGTGATGAAATAATGTTGAGGAGTGGAATTTCCAATTGCGAGGCCGTGATCCCTCAGGTATTCAGCATTTTTCATAGCAGGATCAGGAATAAGTTTCAAATCCTGAGCATGATGAACGGTATTGGCCTGAAATTTGCTGCATAATTCATAATTAAAACTAACTGCCGTGAGATATTTTAAATTCGTAGTGTTGACGCTTCTCGTCATACTGACTTCTTGTGAAAAATACAACCGTGATACAGTATTGGTTATCGGAAATATGGAGTTTAATGTCAGTGATATAAGACTCTATGATACATCAGCCCATGTTTTGTACCTTAACAAGAGCTATAATAAGCTTAACGACATTGAAACAGGTACTTTTACATTTCTTGATGAAGGAGAATCGGTTTTTTCTGGCAGCTTCTGGCCCGGTTATATGAGTTCAATTCCTACCGGCCCGATTATCTCATCATGTCCGTTTGCACTTCAGAGTTTTGCACTTAAACTCGAAACCTGGGACAGAGATCAAAGATCAACACTGAACAATGCAGGGTTTCTGAGTCTTATGAGCCGGCACAATCTTATTCATTCCGGGGTGGGTTTATCAGATGCAATTATTGATATTTCTGGTTCGGAAATGGTTTTCAGTTTCACCGTAACAAATGCAGATCAGTCGAGCCTCCTCCTTATCGATCCGGAAAAGACCGGGCATAGGCTTTACAGGTTCTTTACAAACGGGTTAACCATATATGACCAGGCTACCAACAGTGTGGTCTTTGAGGATAATATACAACATGAAGCTCCTGTTCCCTGGGACAGCTGGAGCATAAATTGGTTATCAGAACTTAAGCCGGGCGAATCGAAGGTGTTCACGTTTACATATACACTGAGCACAGCACCGGCCCCCGGCGAGTATAAAGTAGTATTTGGATTACCGGGTCTGTCATACCAGATAACGGAAGAAGAACTCTACCAGGGCAGTGCCAGGATATGGCTGGGAGATGTCATCCTCAGACAGCGAGTGACAATACAATAGACGGCAGAGGGTGGTCTCTTTTTGGTGGCCCTGCTTAGTGCCTTAATGCATACGGCGGTGTTAGTCCGGGATTATCTTCGGAGATTAGGCTGGAGTAAAAAAAAGGATATGATAAAGTACCTGGTTTTTTTTCAGGATCGGAAGGTGACAAAGGAGTTTTATTGAAAACATTTAAACCTTCATGACCGTTATTCATCAAATGGAAACAAAACACAGAAGAAAATGAAAGCAAGACTATCTTTATTTACAATTGTCATGATGTTATCGGCACTCACTCTCAGTGGACAGGGAGCCAGGTGGAAATTCCTCGGAGAGAGGCTTGTAAATGACAGACTTGACCATGATGTAATAATGGTTACAGCAGTTGAGGGTGATCTAAAGGCAATTCAGATACGCGTGAAGGGCGCCTCGGTTGATTTCCACAAGTTAGTGGTTGTATACGGCAACGGCCGCCGGCAGGAGATTGCATTAAGGCATACCATATCTGCTGGTGGGGTATCAAGGGCCATTGATCTGGCAGGTGATGAGCGTATTGTCAGGAGCGTTGAGTTCTGGTATGATGCTAATTCCATCAGGGGCAGGAAGGCAAGAGTTAGGCTTTTCGGACGCGGGTAGAGAGGGATTGCTCGTTCATCTCATTCGCTCGTGATCCCTTGCGGGGGGACCTGCAGACCATAGCACTCACTCATGCACCGAGGTGCATGAGTCTTTTTTTTATTTTCCGTCATAACTCGCTCCGGCAAGCCGGGCTCATTCTGCCGTAAAATAAAAAACCTGTTCCGTCCATGACGGAACAGGGGTGCTATGGTCTGCGGAGAGAGAGGGATTCGAACCCCCGGTCCAGTTACCCGGACAACGGTTTTCGAGACCGCCCCAATCGACCACTCTGGCATCTCTCCGGTCGTACAATATCTTAAGGATATTGCG
>JFJP01036947.1_pt1 | contig 118353 bp, 166 predicted proteins | sample 431651 | NCBI WGS metagenome assembly JFJP01 (sample SAMN02602958, study PRJNA72255) | Microbial mat metagenome, whole genome shotgun sequencing project. | biome: fresh water; feature: sink hole; material: water; isolation source: purple microbial (photo- and chemosynthetic) mats found in...
CAGAGGGTTTGTTTGGAGATAAATTAGAGTTTGTTTGTTCGCCTATTGAAGCTAATTCTTGTAATAAAGGCGGGGATGTATTTGAAGATTTAGAAATTACTGAGTTAAATGAAGAATTGTTGAATAAAGTCGAACGGGAAAAGTCCTGTGACGAGATACCGTTGTATACCGACCCAATCCAACCTTTTGCGACGAGATTATTTGATAAAAAATTGTCTAAAATAGAAGCTGAAATATATTCTAAATATAATGTTAAAAACAATTTGAAAAACATTAAAAGAAAACAAAAAATAAATAATTTTCTTAAGAAGCTGCACTTATCAAGATTTAATTTATCTGTTGAGAAACACAATGTTGAGCTTAACGATGCAGTTAAAGAAGTTATATTGAAAATGAATAATTTAGACAGCGAATCATGTATTGAAAGAATGCAATTTATTGGAGAAAAGCGAGTCAATGCGGTACGTGAATCGATTGAGTCTGGGAAACCAGTTTTATATGCTCGTCCATTATAAATCATGAGAGAGTATTGTTTAGATTGTACAATTAAGCACTTGGGACAGGCATACGCTTTGCATGGAGAACTTAAGCAAGGGTATCCAAAACATCTTGTAGGAGTTATAGGACATCTTGCAGAAGCTTCAGAAGAATGTATCGCCATGTCCCAAGAATTAGCTGACAAAATACGCCAATATAGATTGTTACTGTTAGAGAATGCAGTAGATATTGTATTTAACGGTAAAGATGTTGATATCCCATATTTTGATTTATTCATGGAAGTTATGCAAATGAAAAAAGATATCGGTTGCGGTAATTGTTCGAAAGCTTCGGATGATTTCAAAGAGAGATTGAAAAATAAATCAAAATAGTTCTTGATTTTTTAAATTCTATATTGTATAGTCTAAATATCGTTGAAATAAAAACAAACAAACAAACAAACAAAGAAATGGAGGTACATTATGACAGAGGCAATTAATCAGTTGGATCTTTCGGAAGGTTTCGTTATGGACAATGAAGTTCGTAGAAATGAAGTCATTGTTACATTGGATGGACGGGATATTGCAACGCCTATGGGTTCTCTTGGAGTATCTATGGAATCAACTCCTAAGGAAATTCTGGATGCTGTTGGCGGTATTATCGAGGAAGCGGAAGGAACTCGCGACGGCTATCAGGATGCTTATGGCGATTTTACTTACACCGTTCGCAAGGCAATGAATTCAAATACTATTTATGTATATCCTAAGCCTGTTGCTGGATGATTAAAAGATTGTAAACTAAAATAAAGAAAGAAGGTAAAACTATGGAATCAAAGACAATGAATGTTGACGCACTGAATGAATACTCTGATGAAAAGAGATTGAGTATCTACAAAATGCTTTCTGCGGCATGTACTCATTTGTATTCAAAGGGTAAGTTGCAGGAAGATAAGTTTATTAAGGTATCTGAAGTATTTGCTGATTTGGCAGTTAATGATCCTGTTTTTATGGCTCATTTGACCGCTTATTTGAGCAAGCAGGAATCTAAGGACTTGAAGGTTCTTTCTGTATTCTTTAACTCCTTGAATGATGCAAATGGAACTCCTTTCTTCAAGGGAGCAAAACAGTGTAAGCCTAACTATAGGGATGTTAGTTATGCCGTATTGCAGCAGTTTGATCCGCATTTGGCGTTGAGAGTTTTGACGCTTGCACATAAGAAGTTTGGAGTTAAGGGCGTACTGAATGAGTCTCGCCACTTCCCAACTGGATTGAAGACTGCTTTCCGTAAGTATATTGGATATCGTGAGTCTAATATTGAGTCTTTGCGTGGAATGAAGAAGAGCGGTTTGACAAAGAAGATGCAGCAGATTTATCGTTTGACTCATACAAAGCCTAGCGATAGTGCCGTTGCTATTCTTCGTTGGAGTCAGAAGGATGGTAGAGATGTACAGATGGAGAATTTGCCAGACTTTGCTAATATGACTTCTAGTGAAATCGCAAGCAAGTTGGGTGAGATTAAGCTTTCTCCAACGGTTGCTTTGTCAGTTATTCCACAGGAAAAGATTACAGCTAAAGTTGCGGAAGCTCTTTTGAAGGGATGTACTGGTAATCAGTCTATCATTCTTTACAATTGGTTTGCAAGTAATGGGTTCTTGGACGTTAAGAGTATTAAGTCTCTTTTCAAGGATAAGGTGGCGACATCTACTACTGCTGTGGACAGAATTGATACATTGACTAAGAATGCAGATGAAGAAGACAAGCAGGAAATGGCTGAAATTCGTTCGACTGTTAGAAAGAGATCGGCAAAGACATCCGAACTTGGTAAGATTTATGTTCATATTGACGCAAGTGGTTCTATGCAAAACGCAATTCAGTTTGCTATGGATAATGCATCGACCATTGCAGAATGTGTAACGGAACCTGCCAAGAACTTCGGTTGGGGTCTTTTTGCAAGTGTTGGACGGAAGTTGCCAATTCCTTCTAATTTTACGAAGGAAGATTTCTACAAGATTCTATATGGTGCTAAGGCTGGTGGTTCAACGGATTGTATTGCTTTATATGGTGACGCTAGAAGAATGGGGGCGGAAGTTGATATTTACATTACTGATCAAGGTCATAATGTTGGTACGATTTCTAAGAGGATTCTAGATTTCCATACAAGTAATCCAACAATTAGCAAGCCAAAAGCTGCTGTTATTATCGATTTCAGCGGCAATAGGAATGCTCAAATTGTAAATCAGTTGGAAGATGGATTGAAAAAGGCTGGAATTCCAGTTTCCATCATGTTCCCTGAAGCACTTAAGGAGTCTGCATTAATCTCTCAGAGTGTTGCAACTGCTATTAAGGGCGAATTGACGGTTATTGAAGAAATCTTGGAAACTCCATTGCCATCGCTTCCAAAGTGGTGGGATAAAGTTAACAAGTAATAGTTGTTTTAATGTAATGGAATGAATTATGAAGATAAACGATATTGTTAAATTAAAAAATGGATATGAATCTATTTTGGATCAAAGGATTCCCGAAGGTCATTGTAAGGTATTTATTCCGGCAGGTACGAATGGAAGGATACACGGTATGGTTTTTGATGACGATTCTAACGTTAAAGAACTAACTATTTCTTTTCTGTTGTCGCCACATAGCGGATTGCAATTTATAATTAACAATGTTTGTCCTAATGAGGTGGATGTTGTCAATCATAAAACGAAAACAATCAAGTTCTTATTGAAAATTTCACCTTATTGGCTAAAACTAAAAATCGCCCAAAACCTAACGAATGATAGGCTTATAAATTATAAAAATTTGAAAGGCTTATTGTAAGTGAATATAATTGACGCTCAAATATGTTACGCAGATACCTCTCTTGATTTTTTGAGAGAGGTATCTTGCTTTATAACTCCAGAACACGGACTTCTATCTTTGACAACAAATGATAGTGGTGGTTCAGTTGATTTTGGGTGGGATAAGATATGGGATACATTACGTGCTAGTAAAGTTAAATCTAGTTGTGTAATTATGATTCATTCTCATCCAATGGGAATGTCTACAATGTCTCCAATTGATTTTAATATGGTACAGGGATGGCGATTGGCTTTGGGAGTGCCTATTCATTTCGATATTGTTACGCAGGCTCGTGGTTATAGTGGTGGATTGGTTTCATCTTGCAAAGTCGATAGGGATGAAAGTAAGAAAATTGTTATGAACCGTGAAACTTTTAATGACGTAGAATGGTGTAATCCTAACTATAGAATTGTGTATGAAATAATTTATGGATTATCTAAATGTCCTATTTTAATTCAAGATGATATATTAGAAATTGAAAATTACATCAAGAGTTCTTCAATTATGGAGTTTGTGTTATGATTGAATTCATTTTTAAGTTAATAGACCGTATAAGACGCCCTGTTCATGTGGTTTCAAGCAATGATGACGAAATAGATCGACTTTTATATCAAATCAAAAAACAAAGTAGTGAGATAGAAGAGCAAAAGTTAGAGATAGAAACTTTAAAAAATCAGTTGTTTTCAAATAGAGTGGAGGTAACTCCTGGTTATAATTCGTTTGATAAACCAATACAAATTAAATTGAATACGTATGGAATTGTTGGCAGAGATAGAGAGAAACTTTTAGAACATGTGGTGAATGAATTGGTAAAGAAAGCTGGTTGGTAATAGAACGGAATAAAAATGAAAGCATATAAAGCAACATATAATATGGAATGTCTAGAAATGACGTATGAAGTTGGTAAAACCTACACCCACGACGGACAACTAGTAATGTGCCAAAAAGGTTTCCATTTCTGTAAAAAAGCCCAAGATACATTGAAATATTATTCTTACGATAAAAATTTTAAACTCATGGAAATAGATGTTACAGGATATGTTATTGATAAAGGGGATAAATCAGTTACTAATAAATTCACAGTAATCAGAGTAATTCCTAAATCTGAATATCCTGAATTATTGGGTTTAACTTTTGATGAAAACAATAATCTAACAAAAAAAGTCGATGAATATGGTAGAATAATTTTGTACGAATATGACGCAAACAATAATAGGAAAAAATTAGTATATCCAGATGGAGCAACTTATTTTTGGGAATATGATGAAAATAATAATTTGACAAAATTAGTATATCCAGAGGGAGAGACTTATTTGTACGAATATGACCAAAACAATAACATGATAAAAAGAGTAGATTCAGATGGTAAAATTCAAACGTTTGAATATTAAAAAGAGTATATTGAAATGAATGTATATGGAGTTATTTTAAATGGAATGTGGTATTCTAATCGTTCTGAATTTAGAATGAATGGAATCGCTAACGGCATTTATAGCATGGATATGGATGCAGACGATTTTCGTTCAACCATATCTCCAGCCAATATAGATGATGCTCGTAAATTTTTCAGTAAGGCATCAAAAGTAAAATTAATCAGAGGAATATCGTTTCATGATGGTATTATTCCTGAAAATCCAATTTCCTACAAGTCTATTCCATTAAAGGTGAATGATTCTACCTATGATGAATTTGAAGAGATTGAAGTTGCCCGGTTGAAAGATAAAGTCTGTTATTATTTGCAAACAGTATATACAAATAAGTCTTATGCGTTGTTGGACGTTAAGACTGCATATGAAGAGAAAAAGCCTTTAGATGGCGTTAAGGATGTTACTCCAGAGATGCGAATGGTTTATACTTTCCATTGCTTTGAAAGGAAGCAGGAAGAGATTAGAAAGGCTGTTTTGGAGCCTGAGCAAATTATTCGGAGAGCTATGTCTGAGGGCGGTGCTGAAGTTGAGTATGTAAAGAAGAATAATAGAGGATTTGAAGTTCAGTGGAATTCTGGCGGACATACTATTAATACTCAGTTAGATTCTAATTATAGAGTTGTTGAAGCTGGTTTTTGTGTTAGTAATTGGGACGGGACGCAATCAGCTAGGTCGTTGGTGAATGTATTGGATGATTATGTCGAAGGTGGCGATTACGTTCATAAAACAAGAACCGTAAAATGAGGAGGTTGAGATGATTGAAGATTATAACGGTAATATTAAAATAGAAGCGTTTTTGGCAAAGTTGCATTTTGCAGGTAAAACTGGAGTGACATTACCAATTCCAGAAAAACGAGCAAATGAACGCATTGAATTTTTAATGGAGTGGCTTAAAAAGGGTTTAATATCAGGTGAATTTTACGACAGGGAAACAAAACTTATTAGGTCTCTGTCGTTAAATGAAGAAATGTATCAAGAATTTTGCGATTTGGCTTCTATGATAAGACGTAATGGATTCATGCAAGAATGATTTAGAAAGGATTCTTTTAAAGAAAATTTGAAAATATTTTAATGAAAATTTTAAAAGTAAGTGAACGAGTTGGCGGAAAAACTCTTAAAGAAAATGGAGTATGTCATCTTGTCGTCATGTATCGAGCTGTTAATGCAAATGTTCAGTTTTTTAACAATATGGATTACGTTACTTTGAGCAAGAAATTTGCATTAGAACATGCCGAACATATGATGTGGACTGAAGAAGAAGACCAACACGTAATTCAGGCGATGATAGATCCACAGTATGTAGCTGATGCATCTAATCCTGGAGAATATTTTTATATTGGAAATCAAAAAATAGGTAAGACTATAAAAGAATTTAAGTTCGCAGAATATTCTAATTGAAAATAAATATTGATTTTTAACTTGATATGTTGTATAATAGAAACAGTTCAGGACATGATTTGATCTTTGAGATTATGGGGATGTAGACAAATGGCAAAGTCACTATTCAATTAAAAAATAGCAAACAGCGATTATTACTTCAATTGTTTAATAGCAATTGCTCATCTAAACGCTTACAAACTTTTGGGGGTTCGATTCCCTCCTTCCCCACCACTTTAAAATAAATATTGATTTTTGAAATAATATTTGTATAATGATGATACGAAACGATTTACTTGATCTTTAATAATTTATGGAGAGGACGCCTAACGGTTAGGGCAACTATTATTGGAATAGAAAAACAGCGATTACGTCTTCAATTGTTTAATAGCAATTGCTTTTTAAACGCTTACAAACATATTAGGTTCGACTCCTAAACTCTCCACCACTTTACAATTTTTAAAAACAAATATTGATTTTTGAAATAATATTTGTATAATGATGATACGAAACGATTTACTTGATCTTTAATAATTTATGGAGAGGACGCCTAACGGTGGACGCCTAACGGTAGGGCACTATTCAGTTAAAATAGCAAAAAAAATACAGCGATTATGCCTTCAATTGTTTAACCGCAATTGCTTTATGAACGCTTACAAACATATTAGGTTCGACTCCTAAACTCTCCACCACTTTTAATTTAGCGTATGAAATATGACGCAAGCCGAACCGAATATGCTCCTTGAGATAGTTAATGGGTTAGGCTTAGATAGCGAAGTTACAAGGATTAGATGCATATAATTCTTTCAACATGGTCTTAAGTCCAAATGCCTATCTTGAGATTTTTGTTCTTTTTTAATTTAAAGCGATCCCTTATGAAGTACTTACAAGCAAGTTCATATTGGTTGAACAAATCACTATTAATGATTCGGATCTGGTTCAAATCCAGAGCAAAAAAAATAGTACCGTTAACTTGGATCGCTTAACTTTTTCTTGTTCTTTATAATTTTGACTTGTGGTCTACGAATAATAACCGAGATGTTTGTAGATGAAGCCTTCAATTGCTGCTAAAAGCGATAAAACACTTTCTCAGGTTTTGCAGGAGTCGGCGTAGAGTAGACATTCTCTACCAAGTCATTTCATTTTACCAACAATCCCTTATTCAGTGCTTACACGCGAATATAGCTCATTAGGTTAGAGCATTATCCTTCCAAGATAAACGTAGGCGGTTCAAATCCGTCTATTTGCACCAAAAATAAAGCATTTACAACTTGGATTGTTGGAACTTTTTAAAAAGCGTATTATTAATTTAATACGCTTTTTTGTTTTTATCTTGATTATTTGACTGAATGGAGTATAATATTAAAAATAGAAATAGAAAGGATTTATATGGAAACAAAAATAGAAAACTTTTTGATTTGTGGTATTGGAGCGGCAGGGGCAAATATCTTCATGAACTTGCTATATGCCTACCCTAATGCAACTTTCACTGTCGTTGATTTTGATAAAGTTGAAGATAGAAATGTCAGCCCAGGAACTCAACCTTATACCAAAGCTGATATCAACAGACCAAAAACACAAGCTTTGCAAAGAATCGCTCAAATGTTAAAGCAAAAAAGAATTGATGCAGCGAATATAAAAATTGCATCGAAGTTAGATATAACAGATAGAGTTAAAGACCCAAAAACAACATTGATAATTGATGCTTTCGATAATGCTGAATCTAGGAATCTATTTTTAGAATTACCGAAGAAGTATAATGTATTGCATGTTGGATTTAGTGCCTTATTGAGTGGGGAAGCGGCTTGGAATGAGATTTATGAACCAATGACTAAATCAAAGTCTGATGGTGAGATTGACGTTTGCGAAATGTCTATAGCTCGCCCTTTCATTATGTCATTAACTGGTATGGCATCTATCGTTATTGCTAATTTCATTGAGAGTGGCAAGAAAATTAATATGTATTTTGATAAGCATTTGAATGTTAAGAAGTTCTAAAGAAAGGATTAATATGCATTATGGATATTTAGAAGAAGGAGATAAGTGTCCAGAAAAAGATTGTAAAGGTAGATTGGAATATCCCCACCCCAAGAATTGTTCATGTCATATAAGTCCTCCGTGTCACGCATGTCCTTCTGTTGTTTTGACTTGTAATGAATGCGGATGGGAAGATAATTCTGAAGATGAAAAATATATTTCAACAGAATATGAAGGATTGTTTGAAAGAATAATTAAGCCACAACCATTGGATAATACAAAAGTTAGTTATAGATGTGAAGGACACACCAATTCTTCTATGATAAAGAAGGGTGTTTATCCTGAACATATGAGTATGGAAGATGTTCGAAAAGAGGTTGATGGAACATTTGGTGGAAGATTTGAGTACTTTAAAGATGGGAAGTTTAAATTTATAGCATACACTGATTGAAAGGATAATTATGAAAATTAATACACAAGAATGGCTTGACGAAGGAGCTTCAAGATTTTTAGGTAAAACGGTATTCTTTTTAGATCCCATTGGTTTGCCGTGTAAAGGCGTCGTATCTAATTATGATGCTAGCCAGTTGTTCGTCGGAAGGAATCGCAGCTTGATTTACGGAAAATCTGAATTCTTTTTTTCAATAGAAGAATTGTGCCAGTGGATTAAAGATAATGTTAGAGAAGCATAATACACTGATTGAAAGGATAATTATGAAAATGCGAAAAACAAAGAAATGGTTAAAATCTAAGTTTGAATTAATTATCGGTAATATTTTGAGAAAGTTTGGATATTACAAATGCGACTATGGCTGTTCATGCGGCAGACATTGGATTTCAATAGACGGTAAAACTATTGCACAAACAAGCGGCGATGATGTTTGGTTAAGAGATGAGGACGTGCATAAACTTGGATATATTTGTTTTGATCAGGGAAAACATTGGGATAAGCCAGATTGAAAGGTAAAATTATGAGCGATTTAGATATAAGTTCTATAGAAACATATAATCGAAGAATGTCCACAAGTCTAATCGATAAGATATTTTTCTTAGATAAGGTCAATGTCAAAAACTTTTTAGATTTCGGATGTGCCAATGGAGAATTACTATCTTTTATAGTTACTATTGTTGATGGTGACGTGCATCTAATGGGATATGACAAAGACCCTGAAATGATAAAACTAGCCAAAAACAGATTGGGTGGTATAAAAGGAGTTACTTTAAGCGACTCATTGGAGAAATTCGAACAAGGCGACTTTAGCGAAACTTGTTTGGTTTTAAGTTCCGTACTGCATGAGATTTATCATTATGGAACGCCAAAAGATATAGAAGATTTTTGGGAAATGGTTTGGAAGTCGAATTTCAAGAATATTGTCATTAGAGATACAATTCCCTCATCGACTATTGAAAGGTTATCTCACGTAAATGATATCCGTTCAGTTATGACTCATGATTTATTACATAGAGGTCTGTTAAGAGACTTTGAGGATAATTTCGGCAGTATAGCGAGTAATAAGAACTTAATCCATTTATTGCTTAAATATCAATATATAGAGCCAAATTGGAAGCGAGAAGTCAAGGAGAACTATTTTCCTATATATTATGAGAATTTACTTAGGTTAATTCCGTCTAAATATGAAACTATATACAGCAATCATTATGTGTTGCCTTATTTTTATCGTCATATAAAGCATGAGTTCGGGATAACAATAAAAGACAATACGCATTTGCAATTGATACTTGAAAGGACATAATTCCTATTCCAAAATTGTAAAAGGAATCTATTTGCCTTTTCACGAATTATTAATCTGTTCGATTTTTAACTAAAATTGGGGATAGATGAAAATAGTAAAAGCATCAAGTAATAAAATTATCAATATGTCATCTGCTAAAAATGAGCTGGAAATGGGCGTTAAGGTAGAAAAAGAGCATAAAGATATTTATGACGATTTGAAAAAGAAATTCGGAGAAAAATTCCCATGGACATTAGACGAATTCTATAAAAAAATCGCTATGGCTCATTTAGATGAATTTAAAGACTACTATACAAAGCTTAAAAAAATGGAAGAGGAGGCTAATAAAAATATGAAAAATACAGCATCAGGTAAACAAACAATTAAACTTTCAAGACAACAATGGGAAAATATTGGTCAGAAAGCAGGATGGATGAAAACCGCACAATTTGGCAATGGAATGGAAACTGTTGAAATAGGTAGCACTCCTAATGATGAACCTTGTGCCCAAGTTGGATCTGATAACTATAGACAATTAGCACAAATGGAAATAAAAGCATTTGCAAAACAATGCGAAAGGATGTTCCCGAATAAGCCGCAAGGAGCTAGATTCGTAGTAACCAATAATCCACACGATTTTGGTACTTATTATGAGCTAGGAGTAAAATTTAGAACGGACGATGAAGAATCTGAAAATTATGCTTATGAAGTTCAAAACGGTATGCCTTCTAATTGGGATGATCAAGCTAGAGCGGAGTTGGAACAGCAAGGGTATTTTCAACAGTTAAACGCTAACAGAAAGAAAGATGATTATGAAATACCAGGTTTTGAAGGTACGAATGACGCTCTCAATAATTTAGGAATACGGGGAAGATGAAAATAGTAAAAACAGCTAGCGGAAAGCAAAATATAAGATTAAGTAGAAGCGAATGGAAATCTATTGGAGATAAAGCTGGTTGGAAAAATTATTAAAAATAATTCTTGATTTTATAGAGGGATTATGTATAATGATTAAGAACATTAAATAGATTTGGATTTGGAAAGGAATAAAATTATGTACTATAAAACAAAAACAGTAAAAACCGTTAAGGTAGTCAAAACGACTGCTACGGGCTTATTCTGTTTTGTTTAAGTACAAAATAGATTTTTAAAAGCCCGTAGTTAAAATTTAACTACGGGCTTTTTTGTTGGAGAAAATGGGCGATTGGCTCAGCGGCAACAGCGCTTGCTTTACACGCAAGTATTATCGGGGGTTCGAGTCCCTCATCGCCCACCAATTTTAGAAAGAAAAAGGAGTCGTAATGGAAAAATTAAATATAGATACTAAGATACATGAAGCTTTAGGAATGACTATAATAACGAAAGAAGATGTCCGTGGTAGAAGATTGCCACCAGCCGTAGAAATATGGCCGAAAGAAGATTCATTTAATCCATCGGGAATCTCTTTGGAAGAAGCTGAAGAAGCAATGAGGAAAATGTTATGAAAAGACCATTGGTAGTAGGATATAAGGGCGAAATAGGATCATTTATATTGAATGGACTATTGAGAATAATGCCTAAAGCTCTAGACATATGGTGCATTGATATAAATGAGACTAAGGAAGAAGTAGAACACCGTATAAAGATGTCTGATGTTATATTCCTATGTGTCCCTTTGCAAATGACAGCGGATTGGTTAGTAGAGCACAAAGACTTACTAAGGGATAAGATGGTAATTGAGCAAGGTTCTTTGAAAGAATGGATATATGAGGACAAAAGGCTAGAAGGATTAAATCTAGTGTCTATGCATATATTGTTTAGACCATCTCAAACGCCAAATCTTGAAGATAGAAAAGTTGGATTTTTGGAAGGACAGTTTGATGATAATTTAGTCAAAGATATTGCTAGCATAACGCAGTCTCAAGTGGTATGGTATGACAGTTTGCAAGAACATGATATGGAAATGGCAATTCAGCAGGCTTTAACGCATAGGATGTTATTGGTTTTAGGAGATAAATTAAAGAAGTGTAATGGGTCAACATATATTGGGAAAAAGGTTATTGAACTTTCAGATAGGATAAGGAAGGGTGATCTGAAACTATATAGGTCGATTCAGAGTAATAAGTATTTAAACAAACATTTAGAGGAAACAGAAAAACAATTAATGGATTTTGATATTGATAACTATTTTTAGGATTTAACGCCGGTATGGCAGAAGGGTTATGCATCTTACTTGTAATAAGAACTATGGGGTTTCGATACCTCTGCCGGCTCCATTTTTAGAGAATAACATGAATATAAAAAACGATATAGATCTTGATACTGCACTTGAACATATAAATGACAATTGGTATCTATTGGATGTAACCGATGATGCCGATTCTGAATTAGTTACTAAACGTGACAATCTTCTTAAATTGATTTATGATGTTGAAGAGTACGAGAAGAAATATGTTTTTGATTAATGTAAAAGACATAAGTGTATGGGTTGCAAGCTTTTATGGAGAAGCAACAGACTTTTAATCTGTGGATCGGAGTTCAAGTCTCCGGCGACCTACCATCTTTTTTATCTTGATTTTTTATCCCCTTAATGTATAATGTAACATCGATTAGAATAATAGAAAGGAAATTATGAAATTGAAGTTTTTAGGAGTTGGTGGGGCTTTTTGCGATTCAAATCAGTATCAGTCTAATTGTGCAATTGAGATAGATGATAAATTGTTTTTAATTGATTGCGGGTCAGACATTCGATTCTCTTTGAAAGAAAAATATCCTCATATCAATAATGGCAATATATCCGATTATGTGAAGTGGGTTTATATTTCTCATTTGCATGGGGATCATTGTCATGGATTGGAATGGTTAGGATATTGTACTTACTTTAATGCATCAGCCAGTAAGCCTATTTTAATTGGAGATAGTAATGTCATTCATTCGTTATGGGATTATACACTGAAAGGCACAATGGGCGATGTAAAAGGCAAAGAGTTAAATTTAAATGATTTCTTCCAAGTTGTTCAAGATATTTCTAGTGATTGTGAATTTAAAGTAAATGCAAATATTTCATTTACACCAGTTGAATCCCCTCATGTTGATCCTTATAAAAAATCATATGGGCTATTTATTGAGACCGAAAAGAGAAAAACATATTATACTTCAGATGTTAATGACGATAATATGGTTGTCAATAAAAAATATTATGAAGCTGCCGATATTATATTTCATGATTGTGAAACATATGCTTTTCATTCTGGTGTACATGCTCATTATGAATCGCTTAAGAATTTACCATATGAGATAAAGAGGAAAATTTGGTTGTATCATTATAGTGGTGATGCATTTGATAAATACGATCCAGTTTTTGATGGTTTTAGCGGATTTTGCAAAAAAGGATATGGGTTTGAAATATGAAAACATTATGGGAAGATAAATATGAAGTGTCGTGGTGTGGACTTTGCGAGGTTGCTTCAATAGTTTGTCCTGTTTGTAAAGCGAGTTCTTGCAATGGCACATCTTGTCCAGTTTGCCATGAGGATTTTATGAGATTTCATGCATTAATTAGTTGTTGTGTAGAAGATTATTGCTCACAAGAAGAAATGGATGCCTATAACAAAGTAAAAAGAATTCAACGACTAATTGTCAGTTCAATCCAAATGGGAGACAATAAAATAGATTGGGAGCGTATGGAAGAGCAAGGGAATCTTTGTGAACATGACCGTAAAATCTTCAATCTAAAAGAAAAGGAATAAGTAGTTATGGATACAATCAATAATGAATCTCTGTCTACCAATTCTTCTTTAGCGTTTGTCGAAACAGTTACAGATACATTTTGTGGACATGTTATCTCAAGTACGGTTCGACCTGCTACTGAGAGTGACATCGATATTGCGAAGGAACTATATTATCAAGGGAAGTGTCCACACAATATAGTTATGGATGAGCGAGGATGGATGTATGACTTCAGGAGTTGTTTTATTTGCGGTAAGGGACTTGGAACGGTATGAAAGGAGTAAATAATTATGGCATCATTTGAAGAACATTGCAACGATTGCGAAAAACAACTTGGTGACAGATTTGAACAAGTTAATAGATGGCTTGACGAGTTATTCCAATACGTAGGAAGCGATCACAGGGATATCCGTCATAACGAATTGGGGGTTCAAAAGGTAAAGAGAATGTGGGGCGATGAAGCGTCAAAAGCTGCGATTATTCATATAACTAAAGATGAAGGATGCATACCTAAAGTTGATTTATCTTTTAAACTGAGAATGGCTATGAAACCAGAAATTGATTTTGCTTTTAGAAAAGAATATGAGGAGTAAGCGTGAAAAACAAAACAATTAACGATCATATGAAATGGGCGAAGGATAATGGATTTTGTGAACAATGCATTCATCCATGGTTTGACGGTATATGCAGTTGCGGCAATTATGAAAAGCATGCCGAGAGAATGGACTCAATCACTATGTTGGCGTTAGAAGATGATTGGGATTTGAATAGCGAAAAATCAGAAAAGAAACGCCGTAAAATTGAAAAAGAACTGCAAAAACGTGCAAAAAGAATAAACAAACAAACCGTGGACAACCCTGTGTGGATGAATAAACTTAAAGATTATGTAATGGAAAAAATGATGATGCATTTTGAAAATGATATGTCAAAGGAGTGAGTGGTTATGGGAAAAACTAACAATGGGTATCCGTCTGAAAAAGAATGGGAAGATGCTGAAAAAGAATGGGATAAGGAAGATGCTGAAGTTGAAAAAATAAACATAAAGCGTATGGCAAAAATGAAAAAGAAAACCGTGGACAACCCTGTGTGGATGAATAAGCTTAAAAAGCATGTAATGGACAAAATGATGATACATCTTGAGAACAATAACGAAAAGGAGAAAATAAAATGAATAGTGCAGACATAATATCGTGGGCAGAAGGTTTGTGGAATGTAAATAGTAAAATACAACAGTTAAACATAGTGCGGTTGCGACCCGACAATTACGTAAACTTTAATAAGGGAATTTATAATTCGGCATTCGTATTCAGCAAGCGAGACAAAAAGCTTTATTCATTTGTAGAGGGTGAGTATTTGTCGTCTAATTCATTTAAGGTTGACGAAATGAACCAAGATGATTTAATATACATTGGAGATTTCATTAAAACACATAATGGCGGTAATGCAGTGTTTTCTAATATGGTCGTCTTTTTTAGAGACGGTGAAATGGGTCTGTTTTTAATAGAGCAAAGAAAGTGAAGGACATTAAAAATGCAAATAAAATTAGAAAATGACAAAAACATTCATATTTGTTTAGGTGACATTACTAAACTTGCTGCTGTAGATGCTATAGTTAACGCTGCACATAGAGCATTACTTGGCGGTGGCGGAGTAGATGGAGCAATTCATAAGGCTGCGGGAGAAGGGCTTTTAATGGAATGCAGAGATATCCCATGTGACAATAAAGGTGTCCGATGTAAAACGGGGGAAGCTCATATAACAAAAGGATATAATCTTCCCGCTAAACATGTAATCCACACAGTTGCTCCAATTTTTGTAGGCGGAATAATTAGAAGGAATATTGATGGAGTAATGACAGCCATCTTTAATAATGTTAGTCCAGAAGATGGCAATTCGCAAATGGCTGAATGTTACCGTAATTGTATTGAGTTGGCAGAGAGGCACAATCTTAAGTCTATAGCGTTTCCGTCATTGGGCACTGGTGGTCACGCTTATCCGATAGAGATTGCATGCCCAATTGCTATAAAGACTGTAATTGAATGTCTTAAAAAAACAAAATCGGTTAAAGATGTTGTTTTTGTTTGTTTCAGTTCTGAGGATTGGGAATATTATGAAGAAACGGCAACTGAAATAATAAAAACTAATTAATAATTGGTATATAGTCTTTATAAAAGCTAGACATGTATGCTTGTCCCTTTAGTTTGTCTTTTATGTCTTCTGAAATATTTGAATTTATTGATATTTTACCATCTAAAATATCATTTGGGTCAAGCATTGTGTTGACAGAAGGATGAGATCCGTCAGCGTTCATATATGTTGAAGAGTTAAATACATAATCTTCAACTTCTTTCATTATTGGCGATTTTCTAAATATCATAATGCCTTATTATATCTAATTAATCATTGAAATCAAGAATTATTTTGCATTTGGGAATATTTCTTTTATTCTTTTCAAATAGATGTCAACAATTTGTCGTTCCACATGCTCTGCCATTGTTTCGCCAACTGTTTTTCGTATTTTTTCTTCTTCTATTTTTTTGCTTGAGAATAATTGTTCGTGGATAAATTGAGTTATATTATCATTTATTGGCACATTTCTTTTTTTGCTTTGTAACATGAATCCTTTTATAAATGGGATTTGTTCGGTTTGGTCGATAAGATATTGAACCATGCTTTCAAATTTTATTTTAATGTCTTTGGAGCGCAATCCTTCAATTGAATATTGCGGAATTAAAATGTCATTTAGGTCGTCGGCATAATGTTGTAGTTCGTGCCTTATAACATTTACAGCGTTCATATAGAAATCGTTGTAGCTGTTGTAATCGAAGGATGGACTGAATTTAATAGAGACAGTTATTTCTCTAATGACTTCAAGTACTATATCGCCAAATTTTCTTTCGCTTCTGATATATTCCGCCTCAATTAAGTATGGTGGATTCATGTATGCGTCTATAACTTCGATTTTGATTATATATGCTAAGTTCGTTTTGATTCCATCATAGTTGAGATTTTCTTTACTGGAATAGCCATTGAGATATTCTTTGGTAATTTTCCCTTGTTCTTCTAGTCGTCTAACTTTGGAAGAAATTTCTTTTGCTAATGTATTTGTTATTACATCCAGAGCGTTGCGGAATGCTATTTTGTAAATTTTCATATTTTTTATAATTCTTGGTTTTAAATCGTCACTCCTGCATTTTGTAGTTGATTCCCATCTAGTTTAATGTATAATATTCTCGTAAACAAGTTAGAAAGGAATAAAAATGGAATACTATATACAGAGACACGCAAGCGGATATGTTGGTAATTGTTTATTGTGGTGGAGGAAAGGTGGACATGGATATACATGTGATTTAGATGATGCTGAAGTTTTTGACGATTCGGATTCAAACTTTGCAAGAATTGTTGATGAGGAATCTAAATATAAGGCTTGGGCAAAACAATATATAGATTCAGCGGCACAAAGACATGTTAGTTGTGAATATTTGAATTTTGATTTAACCCCAACGTATACGTATAAGGAGTAAAATGATAACAATAAGAGATTTTTATACAAGTAGATGTGTTCCATGTCAGCAATTAGCTCCTGTTTTGGAAAAGATTGCTAATGAGAATGATGATGTTAAGTTAGTTAAAATTGATTGTGAGAAGAATCTTGAGTTAGCTATTGCAGAAGGAATCCGTTCAGTCCCAGTTTTAATTATTGAATCAGATAATGGTGACGTAGTTAGATTAAATGGTATGCAAACGGAAGCTTCTATCTTAAAAGAGATTGACCTATTGCGTTAAAATCATGAATAAACCGATTGTATATGTTGATATGGATGGTGTTTTATGTGATTTTAAATCTGCATATGACGCTAAAAAGCATATCATTAAATATCCTCAGGCGGAATTTGATTTTTTCAGGAAATTAAAACCAATGGAAGGTGCTATAGACGCTTTTAATTCCTTATTTGAAAAATTCGACACCTATATATTAACCGCTCCATCTATCTATAATCCGATTTGTTATATGGAAAAAAGATTATGGGTTGAAGATCATTTGGGTTTAAGGGCTGTTGAAAAATTGATATTGAGTAATCATAAAGGTTTGTTGATGGGCGATTATTTAATAGATGATAATTGTAAAGGTCAAGGGCAAGATAAGTTCAAAGGGGAATTGATTCATTTTGGGACGGATAAGTTTAAATCGTGGGCTGATGTAATGGCGTATTTTAAGTCAAAGGAGTAATTATGATTAGAGAGATGTTGGGCGAAATATATGGCGACGATCTTATTTTTATGGATGGATTTGACGATTGCATAGAGGGCATAGTTGAATGTTTCGGTCAACCTAATATTGTCTGTTATGATAAAACCAAAGTTATTGCGAAACTAATGGAAGACGGAATAGATACTGAATCAATTAATTTAGACACTTATGATATGCCAAGAAGAGAAAAGGCTAAAGCGTTAGGTTGGACAGACGTTGAATGGACTTACGATGATATATATGGTGGGATATACTTAGGCGGATTAAACCCATTGACAAAAAAATGGGATAAGGTTCCAGAAATGAATATTAAGATAACAATAGAAGGATGTTGCTCAATGCGTAAGTCTGAAATTGCAAAAATAATTGGCGAAAGACTCAAGGAAAAAGGGTTTGGCGCAGTATCTATAATTGGCACCGATTACAAAGGTGAATATTTCAAGGGATTGATAAGTGATGAATCTGCAACAATAGAAGTCGTTCCTGAAAAGTTTGATATTAGAGATGACTTTGAGGGCAACTTAGAATATGCACTGAAGAGCAGAGAACGAAACAAAATTGAAATAAATACAACTATATAGAAAGGATTACATGAATACATTAAAAGAGCAGATGCAAGAAAGAATTAAACAGTGCATGAAAGATGGTAATGCTTTCGAAAGAGATACGCTAAGAACGGTTTTAGGAGAGACCCAAAGCAAAAATCTTAATGCTACAGATGAAGATGTTATAAAAACTCTTAAAAAAACAAAACAAGGATGCGTTGACAATTTAAAATATATGCAAGAACCTCAAATTTTAGAAGTCAATAAAGAAATTGAAATTTATGATAAATACTTGCCTAAAACATTGTCCTTATATGATATTTGTGATAAACTTGCAACAGATGTTATTATCAAAGACATTATAGCCGCTAAATCAGATGGTCAAGCAACTGGATTGGCAATGGGATTTTTCAAAAAGAATGGTTTGGCAGTAGATGGTAAATATGTTACTGTCGCAGTTCAACAAATAAGGAGTACTGACACATGAGCTTACTTAACGCACTCAAAAGGTTCTTTAAACCAAATAGGATAAACATTAATGATAGGCAAGTTACTGTAAATGTAAAATGCCCTAAGTGTAATAAGGTATATTTTTATAAAATGTCAGCAGATTATAAGGGGCGTAGTAAGCCATGCCCACAATGCAAATATCAAGATATGCACAAATAACAATTTAAAAGGAAATTATGAAATTCAGAGTATGGGATAAGTTGAGAAAAACACATATATATTATGATCCGAAAAAGTACCAAGGGCATTTCAATATATCGTTAAATGGTAGATTTTTTGATTCTCATAATGGAAGCGGAGGAGATGAATATGTTGTTCAACTTTGTTCTGACGTAAAAGACGCTCATGGTTTTGAAATTTACGAAGGAGACATAATCCGTACACTTAGGGGAGATCCTAACATTGGTGTAGTATATTTTGTAGCAGGAACGTTTATGATTGATGGTGCTGGAACATTATACGATGAAGTTACTTCTAATGCACCTGATATAGCAATTGATTTAGAAATTATAGGTAATGCTTTTCAGGAATATAACGAAGACAATCATATGTTCGGTTCAGACGGTCATTAAGGATATTTATGGACAAAGATACTGTAAGAATATATACGATTACAGGGATAACTGATAAATTCCCTAAAGACCAAGTACGACTGTTTGGATGGTTCCCTTTTTTTGAAGAGGCTGAAAAAGCAGTTTTGGATAATAGTTGCGGAATGGATGAAGGTAGCTTTTTCAAGTGGATTGTAATTGAAGAATGCGAAAGTGGGATTTATGGTTTCAATAATTATTCAACATGGTATAAATGGGATGGCGAAAAGTATAATAAGTCTGAAAAACCGTTAGAATATAAACGGATGATAAATTTCAGCATTGGTTGATTTTAAGGATAAATATGATTGGATCTATAATTGGAGATGTTGTTGGAAGTTGTTTTGAATTTGGAAATACGGATGATCCTAATTTTGAATTATTTAGTGAAACAAGTACGTTTACAGACGATACCATTCTTACAGTTGCGACGGCTCATGTCATAAGGTTTGGCGGTAATTTCCTTGAGGATTATCAGAAAGCTTTTAATTACTATCCTAATCGGGGGTGGGGCGGTATGTTTCATTCTCTGGCGTCAAAAGGAGAATTAGCACCTTATAATAGCTTTGGGAACGGTTCTGCGATGCGAGTATCTCCGGTTGGATGGGTCTACGATAGTGTATATAATACAATGTGGTTGGCAAAGGAAACATCTATTGTAACTCATGATCATCCTGAAGGGGTAAAAGGTGCTCAAGCAGTCGCAACGGCAATTTATCTGGCTAGAAATGGATACAGTAAAAAAGAGATACTTGATTTGGTTAGTGTACTTGGTTATGATTTATCGAAGCCTTTAAAAGAGTTCGATAGGACATTTGATGTAACATGCCAAGGTACGATTCCGATATGTATGGCTTTATTTAATGAGACTGAAGATTTTGAAGAAGCGATACGGGTAACAGTTGCACAGGGCGGTGATTGTGATACCAATGCCTGTATAGTTGGAGGTATTGCGGAAGCTTTTTATGGAATGCCACCAAAATATATGATTGAAGAAACACTAAATAGGCTTCCAGTTGAAATGCAGTTCACAGTTGTTAAATTTGTTGAGAAATATTGTTATAATAGTTTTGAAAGTATGTTTATAAAGTAGAAAACAAAATAAGGAGGTAATATGGCTAAGCTAGTAGATAAGGTTGCGATTAAGAATGGAAGATTGGTTAAGGTTTGGAACACTTTGAAGAAGAAGTTCTCCAATGCAAAGTTGATGTATTTTGCGATATGGGTTGAAGACGCGAATGGTAAGAATGAACGTTGTTTGTTGTTCACGGAAGCTGAAATTGCAAGAGCTGAACATAGAGCTTTGCAGAACAAAGAGGATTTGACTAAGAAATGTCTTATCACTAATCTAATGGACTAATTGTAGGGTTAACTGTAAATACAAAGGAGAAAAATGGCAAGAAAGACAAGATCGTATTCAAGAGTTGGTGAAGCTACAGATATCATTAATAAACTACATGATAAATATGCTGATGTTTTTTGGTGTATTAACCCATCTTCAATTGCTGTAATGGGAATTGATAACATGGAAAGATCGGAAAAGGCGGTAGAGAAACAGCCAATTTGGTCGAGAATGAGAAATGTAAAGGGCGTAGAGAAGGCAATTTTTCAGGAACATAATATTGGCGAACGGTATATTGTGGAGGTGTATTGGTCTGATTATAATAAATGGAGTGATTCAGTTCGTGCGGCGGTTATTGCTAATCATCTATTGGAAATTACACCCGAAGTTGAAGTTAAGAACAGTCCTGATTGTGTAGGCTTCAAGATCCTTTATAAGGCGTTGGGCGTTAATTGGGAACATGACATTACTCATATCCCGAATCTTTTGACTTCTGATATTGAGTTTGATTTGGATTTACGTCCCGGTCTTTCAGAGCTTGAGTCAATGGAAGAGGATGGCGGACCAGAAGATCCAGGTGATGTGGATGACATCTAATGACAGTTAAAGCAATTAGTAGAAAAACGGAGATTGAGATCAAACCTGCAAAGGAGGTCTCAATCTCTAAAATAATTGTTGGTAAAATCGAGCAAGATCTGTTGGATAGGGCGGGTATTTCTAATGAATGGCATGGAATCGATGATGATATTCGACAAGAAATTCGAGATTCTTGGATGAAAATCATTGATGACGAGATTGCAGCGGATTATAATAGTTGGACTTGAAATAGTTCTTGATAACCATTAGCTTATTTGTTATAGTATGCTCATGAATATAAATCGAAAGGAAATTATGGAAGAAAAAAAGCTAAAACAGTTAAGCAAAATGTTATCATTGGTTTTAAGACACGAACCAGAGCATATAGATATCCAATTAGACGAAAACGGTTGGACAAATGTTGATAGGTTAATTGCGAACCTTAATGTGTATCAATCTGCAAATCTAAAAGTTTATATTAAAAGAGATATACTTGACGAAATCGTTAGAACAAACGACAAGAAGCGTTTTGAGTATAGTCCTGATGGATTAATGATTAGGGCGAGACAGGGACATTCTGTATCTGTTGATTTGGGCTATAAACCAGTTAATCCACCAGAAGTTTTATATCATGGAACGTCCGAATATGTAGTCGATTCTATTTTCGAGAATGGAATTGAAAAACGAAGTCGTCACCATGTCCATCTTTCAGAAAATCATGAAACTGCTATGGCTGTAGGTAAGAGACATGGAAAGCCTTGTGCGTTGACGGTAGATTGTAAAAGTATGGTTTCTGATGGATATGAATTTTTCAAGACGGATAACGGAGTTTGGTTAGTTGATCATGTCCCATCTGTTTATATCTATTCTGAATTAAGATTTAAGTCAAAATCTAAGCAAAGCAACGAAAGAATTCAAAGTTATTTTAACGAAACAGAATCTAAAATTGAAAAAAAAATAGAAAAAGATAATGGTATAAGTAGATATAGGTTCGAACAAAATCCAGCTGAAAGAATTTTCGTTGAAGAGTTTCTTGAACAAGATAAGTGGAGTAATACTTTGGAATATCTATTATCCAGCTATCCTAATATAAGACAAGATGTAACAGATGAACAAAGGGCTGTTGCAATGACTATTATTCAGTGGATAGGTTCACCTTGCGGTCAGTCGTTCCTTCAAGTGGTTGCAGAAAGATGTAAAAAAGAAGGATGTAAGTTGAGAGATTTTTAAAAATGAAAACCGAAAAAGGAATCCCAATTTTAAATGACAATCACGATATAGAAAAACTATATTTGTCTATTCTTTCCAATGCTTTCAGGGAGATGACTAACTCTTTGGTTGAAATGGAAATCCAAGACGCAAATCCAAAAGATATGATGGAAAAATGTGTGTGGCCAATTTTACATGAAGCGGGGAGGAGAGTTTCAACTATATTGAGTGGTGATTTAGATGTTCCTGATGGCGGCTTTGATTTGGTAGTTGGTTAATAGCAGGAATATATTTAATACTTCTTGAAATAATATTGGATATAGTTATAATTGGGTTATATTTGATCTTTGATTATAGGGGGCGATTTGGTATCGACTGGCGGTGAAAAAGTATTATTGCATGCAGAAGATCATGGTTGGCTTCTATAAATATCCATGAAAAACAAGTAAACGGCGAAAGTCTTAAACTTGCTGCCTAATTAAAGGTAGCCAGAAACGGAGCAAGATAGTCTTGGTAGCTCTTAGTACTGTTGATTACAAGGCGGCGATTTGATTAAGCCTAATGGTCATGGCAAGAACGGGAAGACGTTCTGCGACTCATAATAAGCAATGAGAAGGTTTCTTTTGTTGAGCCTTTTAAATCAGCACAACAAGCATGTGAAGAAGTGATATGGTTTCTCGCACAACACTGGGGTTCGACTCCCCACGCCTCCACCACTTTAAATTGTAGATAAAACAACGAAGGAAGAATATGATGAAGAGCATTAAGATTATGTATGAAGATTGGATTAACACAACTGGACTTGCTACCTGTATAATTAAAGAAGCAATTGTTGATTTTGATGGTAATAATACGCCATATGTAGAATCAATGAGCTATTCGGATAATTTTGATAGTTTTATTCATGATGCATTTAATTCTGGTTTTGTTTATCTTACTCCACGAAAAGCGGTTTCCATTTTACAGATTAAATATTTTGAATTCAATGATGCTGTTGAAAGTGTGAAGGATTCTACTCCGGTTAAGGTAACTAATCAACCAATGGATTCAAATCATTCTAATCGTAAATCCAATAAAAGAAAAATACGAAAACAAAGAAAACCTATTGAGAAAAAGAATGTTGTAATTAACACTGTTGCAAAGGATGGAGTGAATAATGAAGGATGAGATGGGAGATCGCATGAAGGAATACGAATCTATTTCAAGGACTCGTATGACCAAACGTGTGCCTGTTATTATAAGGGCTGACGGTAAGGCGTTTCACAATTTCTGTAAACGTTTTGACACTCCATATGATATTTATTTCAATACATATATGAATAATGTCATGAAATATCTTTGTGCGAATATACAAGGTGCAAAGTTAGCTGAACGTCATTCGGATGAGATTTCTATTTTAGTGACCGACTATGACAATATAAATACAGACTCTTATTTCGATTATCAAGTTCAAAAGATATGTTCTATTGTTTCAAGTATGGCAACAGCAGAGTTATGCAGACAATTAATGCTGAAGGAAATTAGAATAGAAAAATACATGTCAAATGACGATTCTTTTGGTGTTGAAATTCCCAATAAAAGTTTTTTAACAATTGATGAGCCATTCCCAACATTTGATTGTAGATGTTTTAATATTCCAGAGTCAGAGATTTCTAATTATTTTTGGTGGCGTTTAAAAGATGCTGTTAGGAATTCTATAAACATGACAGCTCAATCTAAATTTAGCCATAAACAGTTGCAAGGCGTATCTTGTGATAGAATGCAAGAAATGTTATTCAAAGAGCATAATCTTAATTGGAATAATTTGCCTTCAGGACAGAAAACTGGCTTTATATGTTTGAAAAAGAAAATCAATAGTGAAATTCCTGACGGACCGTATAAAGGTGCTTTATTTGAAAGAAATATATGGTCTGTCCAGCCTGCACCTCCTCAATTGCAGTATTTGCGAGATACTGTTTATTTGATTTTTGGCAAAGAATAATTTTTATTTAAAGGAATTTTACTTACACCGAAGAATATATAATTAACGACGCCTCATAAGTATATTTTAAAAATTTTAATAACTCAATTAGATCATTCATGAGGTGTCGTTACCTTGATCTTTTTGAGTTATTTTTTTGGAGTAAAATGACAGATTATATATGTAAAATATGTGGTGAAGAATTTGAGAGTAGCTATGCGTTTCATGGACATTTGAGGAATATTGAAAAAATATCCGCTAAAAATTATTATGATAAATTTATAAAAAGCATGCTAGATGGAATATGCCAGGTATGCGAATGCCCGACTAAATTCGATTGTTTTTCGCGTGGGTATAGGGAATTTTGTTCTGCAAAATGTTCAAATATAGGTAATGTTTCTAAACGAAAAGAAACATGTTTGAATAGATATGGAGTTGACAACCCAAATAAATCTAAATCGATAAGGGAAAAAACGAAGCGGACATGTATTGAACGGTACGGCGTGGAAAACCCATTTAAAAGTGGGGAAATCCAAGATAAGTGTAAAACAACTATGATGGAAAAATATGGCGCAGACAATCCCTCTCTTATCCAAGATTTCAAAGATAAACGCAAACAAACTTTTATTGAAAAATTTGGCACAGATAACCCTTGGAGAAATGAAGAAGTAAAAGAAAAAATACGTGCTACTAACAAATTGCGATATGGCTTTGATTGTTCTGCTTTAAACGCCGATGTAAAGCAAAAAAGAACGGATACTGTAAAACGAGAATATGGCGTCGATCATTATTCCAAAACCAAAGAATATAAAGAAAAAATAGTTAAAACGTGTCAGGATAAATACGGAGTAGATAATGTATTTCAATCGGAAGTTATCAAAGCGAAATCAAAGGAAACAAGTTTAAATAAGTATGGTAAAGAATTCCCGTCTCAGTCCGAAGAGGTTAAAGAAAAAGGCAAACAGACGATGATTGATAAATATGGAGTAGATAATTATTCAAAAACCGATGAATTCCGTGAACTTGCGAGGAATATGTTAATTGATGATATAGAAGGTCGGTTACTGAATGGGGAGCTATTGGGACCTAGAATTGGAAAAATAGAACGAGAGTGTTTAGATGAACTTGAAAGAAATTGTCCTTATGAAATAATTCGACAAGTTAAAATGTTTGGTTTCTTCCCAGACGGATATATAAAAGAGTTAAATATTATAATTGAATTTTATGAACAATGGCATGAAAGAATTAGATATTATGATAAAGATTTATATCGAGAAGAGTATTTAAAAAACAAGCTAACTGTAACTTTTTTATTGTTAGAGAGAAACTATGGCTGTATAATAAAGAAGTAGTAATAAATGAATTTAAACAAATAATAAAAAGCTAAGGAGTAATTATGGGTTTCTTTTGCTGCGTTGAAGGTCCAAACGGAAGCGGGAAAACGTCTTTAATAAAATCATTATCTGAAAAAGGATATAATACTTTATCAAGTCCAAATGGAACACCTTTGGCTAAGATGTTACGTTCTGCATGTAGGGGGACTGAACCATGGACGGATATAGATAAGAAAGTCCAGTTTATGCTTTTTAGTGCCGCTCGTTTAGATGAATACATACGATTAGTTCATAATGTAGATAAAATTGTTTTTGCAGATAGATGGTGGACTTCTACATATGTTTATCAGGTTGTACTTCAGGGTCTTCCAGTAGAGTTTCTTGAACATACCATACATCCAGAGGAAAAAGTTGATCTAGTTGTTCTGTTGGATGGAGAAGATGATGTATTGATTAATCGGGTATCCGCTGAGAGGGCTTTAAATCAAGAACATGGTAAATGCAGATGGACGCAAGATACCGAGATGATGAAACAACTTATACGCATCTACAGAGAGGATTTGCCTATATATCTTGCGAGTAAAGGGATAAAGACTTGTAGAATTGATACAACTAACTTAGATAGGCATATGGTTTCTGAAAAAGTCATTGAAATTATTAAAAAGAATGAATAAGATAATACAAGGCGATTGTTTAGAGGTTATGAAAGAGATGCCATCAAATAGTGTTAATTTGGTGTTTACATCTCCGCCATACAATATGCGTACTAGGATTAGTAAAGGTAAATACATCACTCGCGAAAAAACAGAACATTTCAGCAAAAAATATAAGCACTTTGATGATGCTTTGCCTATTGATGAATTTTATTCCTTCCATAAAGCTTGTATAATGGAAATGTTACGAATATCGCCAATCGTAGTTTATAACTTTCAAATAGTTACTGGAAGTAAAGAGTCTTTTTTCAAGATTATTGGCGATTTCAATGAGGATATAAAAGACATTATTATATGGGATAAAGGGCATGGACAGCCAGCTATGCACAAAAACATATTAAATAGTTCTTATGAGATGATATTGGTGATGGAAGGAGATAAAAAGCGTGGTCGTGCGATTCAAAACGCAAAATTTAAGCGTGGTGAAATGCAGAATATTTTGAGGATAGGTAGGGGTAAAAAAGTTTCAAATATACATTCTGCTACCTTCCCAGATAAATTGGCTGAGGAAATAATTACAAATTTTTCCAATGAAGGAGATATTGTTCTTGATCCATTCGCGGGAAGCGGTACAGTAGGTAAAGTAGCTGAAAGATTGAAAAGGAATTATATTCTTATTGAAAAAGAACCAGAATATGTTAATATCATTAATGAACAATTAACAAAGGAGCAAAAATGCAACATCTTAATCTAGCTTTTATAAAAGAACGAGTCAAAGCGGCTCATTCTAATTTTATTGATTCGGTTGGTGCATTTCCAGAGAAGATTTCCGCTGATCATCAATTTTTGTTGAAGAGAATGGAAGCAAGACTGTCTTCGATATTGAAATGTTTTACTGATTTGAAAATTATAGATAGTGCAACGACAATTAAAGATAGTTCATCTGATTCTTCCTGTTTTGGTATTAAATTAACGAAAAAATCATATGATAAATCAGTATACATATGGACGAATGGGATAAATATAGTAATAAAATCTGTACATTACCCATCATGGTCTGGTTTAGGTTTGGATATAGGTGAATCAATTACTGTTAGTGGAATTGATTTTGAGAACCATAATTGGGTTGAATTTTCTGATAATTTGTTGCATTTTATTCATAAGGTTATTTATGCTAGGACTAAATCTATCGAAGCCCACATCTTTGAAGGAGCTAATTAATGATTGAATTTACTGGCGAAAAATATGTTAATCTGCACAACCATTCATATTATAGTGCATTAGATGGATTATCTTCTCCTGAGGATATGGTTGACGCTTGTATTGCAAATGGTTCGAGAGCTTTAGCGATTACAGACCATGGAACTTGTGGAGGATGGTATAATTTTCAAAAATCATGTTTGTCAAAAGGAGTAAAACCTATACTTGGCAATGAAGTATATATTTCTCCAGACCACACTTCTGTTGATCCTAAAGACCCACGTTATCATTTGGTTCTTTTGGCGAAGAATCATTTAGGTGTTCAGAACCTAATGGAACTATCAACTATCGCAGAAACAAAAGGCAAATATAAGAAGCCCCGTATTGACTTTAAATTGTTACAAGAGCATAGTAATGGATTGATATGCATGAGTGCTTGTTGCATTGGCGAATTGCCCTCTAAACTATGGCAGGGGGATAATGATGGTGCTGTCAAGATGGCTAATGAATATAAGGATTTATTTGGCGACGATTATTATATTGAAATCATGATGCATAAATATAATCAAAACGCCCAAGAACAGGAAAAAAGAGAGAAGGTTCTTGCCAAGCAGTTGTATTCATTGGCTAAGAAGTTGAATATCAAAACGGTTTGTAGTAACGATGCTCATTACGCTAACAGGTCTGACGCCCCTTATCATGATGTTATGTTGTCAATGCAAACTCATGACCATATTAAAAATCCAGATCGTTTCACGTTCAACGGAGAACAATTTTATTTGAGACCTTATGACGAGATGTATGATTTATATAAGAGTGCTCCTGAAATGTTACTTCATACGGTTGAAATAGCGGAGAAGATAGAGAGCGATGCGATATTGTTGCCTTCAAAAGATTTGCTGCCTATATTTAAGGTTCCACAAGGTGTTACTAGTGAAACTGCTTATCTAAAAGAATTAGTTAAAGAGGGTATGAGATTGCATGGTTTCATTAATGATCCGATATATAGAGAACGGATAAAGATGGAAATGGAACTTATAGTACGATGTGGATTCGTGCGATATTTCTTAACTTTGTGGGATATTATAAATTATGCAAAACAACAAGCGATCCGTGTCGGGGTAGGCAGGGGTTGTTTTATTCCTGAAACCAAAGTTCAATGCAAACTAGGGTTGAAGGCTATAAAAGATGTAACTCTTGAGGATGAAGTGCTGGCGTATGATGGTAAATATCATGAGGTTACGAATTTATTGGATTATGATATTGACGAAGAAATAGTAGAAATAGAAACGGAAGACGGAAGAAAGATATCTTGTACATTAGATCATAAAATACATGTTAAAAGAAACGGGATTTTAGTTTTTGTAGAGGCTGGGGATTTGACTGAAAACGATGAGATATTTGACATTGAAGACGGTATTGGTTGAGGTAGGTTATTTTAATTGGAGTAGGAAGAAGGAGGTTGCGACTAAAATATAGAACTATTACTCATAAGCAATAAAAGGAGGTACTTATGAGAAAAATAGTTAGAGAAGTGTTAACCTGTCAAGAATGCGGAAATGTTTTTGATATACAAATTGGAGTGCTACAAAAACGGAGGGAAAAAACATCTGAACCAATTTGTCCACTTTGTTATAAATTATATAGCCGTGGGGGGCGGTTCGGGAAAGACTATTACCCAGAAATACTTAGAGATAAATTAAATGATGAATATTGGGATTATGATCTCGTTAAACCTTTTATAGAAACGCTTAAAACAAAAAAGAAAGTAAAGTTTATATGTCAAGAATGCGGAAATGAAGATATAATGTCTATAAAGGCGATGCAAATACGGAAAATATGTGGAACAAAGCCTATTTGCAGAAAGTGTTCAGAACGATATGCTAAAAATTCACAAGAATGGTTAAACAATAATTCAAAGGCTCAAAAGATAGCACAGAATCGACCTGAAACTTTAAAAAAACAAAGAGATTCTCAGTTGAAGTTGATGCGAGAAGACCCTATGTACGCAGACAAAAGGTGCTCTAAGTCATATGTGAGTGGTAAAATTAGAGATATCAGATTCGATAGTAGTTGGGAATTGTGCTTTTTGGCATATTGCTGGGAAAACGTTGAGATAAAGTCTATAGAAAGATTTGTAGGAAGTATTAGTTACGTTGATCCAAAGGGTTGTAAAAGAAAATATTATCCAGATTTTTTTGTTAAATATTCAAATGGAAAAACTAGAATAGTAGAGATAAAAGGGTCAAAAGAATATAATAATTTTCATGAAAAATTTAATGCTGGAATAAAAGAATTTGGAAGTAGATATGTTGTTTATGGATTGAATGATTTGTATAATATGGGTATCTATGTTAGGCGTGAAACATACTTAAGGGAGTTTTATAGAAAGTACTATGACGAAATTGTTTTTTACGAAAATAGTAAAACAGAAAGTTTGAAGGTGAAAATAAAAAAATGGCTAAAATAAAGAAAATAACCCGAAGAATATATCAAGGGAAAGTACACGATTTAACGGTTCCAGATTTAAGTGCATATAATGTAGAAGGTTTATCGGTTCATAACTCCGGCGCAGGCAGTTTATGTTTGTACTGTTTAGGTGTTACAAAACTCGATCCACTTAAGTATGATTTGTTGTTCGAAAGATTTATTAATCCAGAGCGGGTAAGTCCGCCAGATGTAGATATTGACTTTGATTATTCACGTAGGGATGAAATCTTTGAATATATCATTAGAAAATATGGGACTGATTATTGTTGCAAAATCGGCACATACAATACGTTTAAAGCTAAGGGTGCGATTAGATATGCCGCTAAAGCGTTAGATATTGGCAATGATTGGGAAACATATCAAGCTGCCAAGAAACGGAATCCAAATGTAAAAGTAGAAATGACTAAGAAGAGTCTAGATTTGGCTGATTTTATCGCTAAACAGATTCCAGAAGTTCCAGGTACAACGATTGAATCTGCTTTAAAAGATGATGAATCGTTCCGTCGTGCTATGCAGAAATACCCTAAGCTTTTAGATGCAGTAAGACATGTTGAGAATACTGTATCTTCTGCTGGTGTTCATCCTGCTGGAATTATTATTTGCAAAGATCCTATTGCCAAACATATCCCTTTGCGTGAATCTAAAGGGGCTATATGTTCTCAATTCGTAATGTCTGAGGTAGATGAGTTGGGATTGCTTAAATTAGACATGCTTGCAATTAAAACATTGACTGTAATTGAAGATACTATCCAAATGATTAAAAAACGTTATGGAATTTATATTGATATTGATAACTTGGAACCAACCGATAAAAACGTTTTCAAGTTATTTAACGGTGGATATAAGAATATGGACAATAGGGGTATCTTCCAATTTGAAGCACATGGCATTTCTAAACTATTGAAAAGTATTAGAGTAGATACATTCAATGATTTGGTTGTTTGTAATGCACTGTATCGTCCTGGTCCTTTGGGGGCAGGAGTTCATGAATTATATAGCGATTATAAACACGGCAAGAAAAAAATCGAATATTTGCATCCTAAAATGGGAGAAGTACTTGGAGAAACTTATGGTATTATGTGTTTTTCAAAGGATCAAATCGTTTATACAAACAATGGTCCAAAATGTATCGAAGAAATATGCAAGCAACCGGTGTATTGCTTGGACAATGGTAAATTAAAAAAATATCCTTCTGTTAATGGGGCGTTTAAAAGTGGAGTGCGAGAAATTTTCGAATATACGTTGTCGAATGGGGCTATTATAAAAAGCACTAACGACCATCCAATTTTTAATGGAGAAGCTTATATTGCTATGGATGAAATTTTTTATAAAAAATTACCTATTCATTATACGTTAGGTGATATGAATGATTCAACCGAGAATGTAAAAATGGAGAAGAAAGCTTATTTGTGGGGGGCTTTAATCGGCGACGGGACTACGAAGCCTTCAACTCCTATATTGTGTGTTGGCAAAAACAAAAGTTATGGCGAAACGATAATAGACTTATTTTCCGACGTATATGGTGAGGACGGTGACGCAAAGTTGTTTTATTCTACAAGATCATGGTATGTGAGATTTTCTTTTAAAAGCAATTCTTGCAAATGGGTGACGAATAAAAAAAATCCATTGAAAGACGAACTTGAATCTATGGATTTAAGATGTTTGTCAATTAATAAATTTTTGCCATTTGACAGTCTGAAACAAAATCGTCGAATTTATTTGTCGTTGTTGGCAGGTCTTGTAGATACTGACGGAAGTATCCAAGATGACATCTATTATTCATCGTCAAGTAAACAGTTGTTAATTGATGTTGAATATGTTTTGTGGAGGCTTGGATATACGACATACAGAAGTCATCATATGGTTCATGTGTATGAGAGTATTGACCTATTTAATGAACTTCAGCCGTATCTTATTAATAAAAAAGGTGTAAATCGACTATATTGCAATGGAAGCAATATTCGTTTGAATTCAAAAATGGTTGCTGAATTGCTAAAAAATAAAATAGGCAATATGTCGGTTCGAAAGTTTTGCGATATAAACAAGTTGAATAGATGTACTGTTATGAGGATTATGTCGCAGAAGAATACATGGTGCAAAAAAAGCGGTGTCGAAAGAGTATTGAATAAAGATGAAATTAATGCTTGCAAATGCCTTATTGTTGAGCGTCGTAAGTCATTGGGGATGCAGGATGTATATGACTTAAGTATGCCACATGACGATCACAATTTTATTGTTAACTCTGGGGTATCCGTTCATAATTGCTTCCAAGAAAATATTATGAAAGTTGTTCAGGTTCTTGCTGGATTCACTTTAGGTCAGGCGGATTGGTTAAGAAAGGTTATTGGCAAGAAAAAACCAGAATTAATCAAAAAAGAAAATTTGGATAATTTATTCATAGAGGGTTGTAAAAAATATTCGGATATTGACCATAAGGTCGCTAAGGCTATATTTGATCAGATTGAGTATTTCGGTGGATATGGTTTTAATAAGTGTTTATCTGGTGACACAGAAGTAATTAACGAGATAGATGGTAGAATTTATAGATTGGACGAGTTAGAAGATTTGTTTTTTAGATGTCAAGGATATAAAGAGTTTGGAATTGGTGATTTATGCGAATCTCCTTCGATATCTATTAAGTCTCTAAAAAATGGGGATGTTATTAATGACCAAGTTGTAGATGTATTTGAAGTTGGCGTTAGAGAGCTTTTTGAGGTAGAATTAGATAATGGATTTATTATCAAGTGTACAATGGATCATAAATTCATTTGTTCTGATGGCGAAAAACATGAATTAAAAGAAATTATCGAAAATGGTTTAGAGATTTTATGTGAAAGTTGAAATCTTTCAGTAACTTAAATGAACTTTGCATATCTTATTAATTTTAAATTATAATAAAGGAAATTTGAAGTCTCTTTTAGAAATATAGCATATCAAGAAAGGTGTATGCAACTAAAGGAGATAATGTGAAAATACCGTACAATAAGGTTGATGTTAATAGGGAAACAAAAAGAAAAATTCGTTTATTGTTTTTTAGACAAGTTGAAATGGTAGATATTGTTCGTGAAACTAAATTGACCGAAAGAGTCATAAGAAGAATTGTTAATGAGAATAATTGGAAAAACAAAAGAGAAAGATATTTGAGATTTTTGTGTAATTATGCATATTCTCACGACATACCATTAGTGAAGATGTCAGAAAGAACCAATGTCATGAAATATGCGTTAAATAGAATTCATCGAAAATATAAAACTGAAAAGCCGAAGTTAACAGCTTGGAATAAAAAAATAACGGACGAAATAGAGAATAAAATCATTGAAGATTATAAAAGTGGGAATGCATCTGGTATTATTGCTGAAAAATACGGTTTCAAAACACATAAAACCGTGTTAGATGTATTGGTTAAAAAAGAAATTGAAAGAAGGCCAAGTAGTAAGCCGACATTTTATGACAAATCGTTTTTTGAGATAATTGATTCGCATGAGAAGGCTTATATTTTGGGATTAATAATGGCTGATGGATATATAATTAGAGATTATCTTGGGTTTGGAATACAGTTGATGGAAGAGGACGGATATATATTGGAAAAAATAGCACATATCATTGGAGCAAAACATGGGGTTAGTAAAATAAATTGTAACTCAAAAAGGAAAGTGTTTCCAACCGCTAAAGATATGATTAGATTGTCTGTTTATAATAGAAAAATAGCAGAGGATTTAATGTGTTTGGGCGTTGTCAGGAATAAATCAAAAGTTTTGAGGTATAATGATTGCGTACCGGAAAAATATATGTCTTCTTTTTTTAGGGGTCTAATAGATGGCGACGGATGTATTCACACAAAAAACAAAAGGATTCAAATACAATTGGCTAGTGCTTCTATAAAATTTGTAGAAGATTTAAAAAAATCAACAAATCAATTTATTTTTTCAATTCATAAATCGTCACAAATATTTAATTTGTATTTGTATGGCGGTAAAAAAGAACGCATACGATTTTTGAAATGGATTTACGAAAACAAAGGTGATTTTTATTTAAGGAGAAAATATGCAAAAGTGCAAGATCAAATCGGTTAAATCCATTGGAGAACAAATGACATACAGTGTTGAAATGGCGGGAGATCAACATAATTATAAAGTAGTAAATAATCGCGGCGGAGGAGTTTACACAGGCAACAGCCATGCCGCATGTTATTCTATGATTGCATATCAAACAGCTTGGCTTAAAGTTTACTATCCGCTTGAGTATATGTGTAATCTTTTGTCTTCGGAAATAAATAACAGCGACAAAGGATTTAAATTAAACTCTTACCTAAGTGAAGCACGAAGAATGAATTTAGTTGTTAAAGGAGCAGATATTAATAAGAGTGGTTTAAAATATAGTATCGCAAGTTTTAGAGATGAAATTTCTGGCGAAGAAAAGGATGGGATTAGAACGCCTTTGACAATTGTAAATGGTGTTGGTGAAAAAGCAGTAGAAAGTATTGTTGCGAATCAACCATTCGCTAATTTAAAAGAGTTTTTGCATTCAGTGGATACTAGAAAGGTTACTAGTCGGGTGTTTACCGCTTTAGTAGAAAATGGATGTATGAGGGACAGTTGGGGGATTGGAGATGAAGCTTTGTTGAATCAATATGTGGATGTAAAAGCAGAAGTTGACAAGGAAAAGAAACAGAAGAAGAAAAAGGAAGAACAAATGGATCAATATGGAGGTGCTTCTATATTTTCTGCATTTGGTTCTGAAGGATTGGAAATTTAATTTGTATAATAGATGTATCAAAGTAAAAATCAATAGGAGTAAAACATGTCACAAAGAAAAATATCAGAATGTATTAATGTAAGGATTAACGTTGGTAATTATCAGCATATCGAATTAAGTAAATATGCGGAAGAGACTGTAGAATATTCTTCCAAAGAGGAGCTTATTCAAAAGGAAGACTCATTGAGAGATGACCTTATTGCAAGTGTAATGCGTAGTATGAAAGCAATTCCAGAGAGACTTGGTAAAGGTGTTGAAGCTGCAATTGAGGTAGAAGAGTCTATCAAGAAAGCGATTCCTTCATGGCTTGAAAACGGTGCAGTTCCAAATATCGCCAATCTTCCTAAGAAAAAGAATCTACAAGATGTGGCTGAGCAAAAGAATAATAAGGATGGAGCTGCCAAAAATCTCGCTGAAGTAACAGAGACAGTTGTTCCTGAAGTAAAGGCTGAAGAAAAAAAATCAACAGTGACTGTCGTGACTACAAAAACTCCAGTTAGTACTGATGACCTTTTTGAAGATGATTCTCTTGTGACTACATTTGAATCAAATAATGTTGTCCCACTAGATAAGGTTGAGACTAAGGTTGAGAAAAGTGCAGAATTAGACGGATTTTTTGATGATGACGATGACGATTTGTTTGGTGATAAATAACATAAGGAGAAAAATGAAAGAAATGAAGTTGGAAAGAATTAGTAGTGAAGAGTTGATTACAATGTTTGAAGAAGCCTTTGAACATCAAGTGGCTCAATTGAACGATATTGAATCTTTTGGGGTTGAATGTAACGAACGAGGTATGGGTAAGCCTGTACAAATCAACGTTGACATTTCTGGGCATGCAGGAACACCAACGGTAGATCAGTTCAAGCGTGGTGATGTTGAAGGTAGTGAGTCTGTAACTATATCTCGCGATGATATTGGCGAGAAAACATTCAAACTAGTTAAGAACCTTACGACTTATGTTAGTGGCAATGATTATTTGGTTGTATACGAAGCAGCAGTTTAAAAATATCTTAGGTTAATAAAATGGCTAAAGACGACATATTAGGGGATGATTTTTTCGATGAGCTTAATGCTGATGAGGCTGTCGTAAATGAAGCTGAACCATTGGAAGAAGATATTCCAGAATCAAAATATTCAATACCAGTGGTTGACCTATCTAGCCATTTGCCAAAACTGGTTGGAGATAATGTACCTAAAGATTATCAATGCGTAATCGACAGGTTTATCTCTATGTATATGACTTTGCCAATTATTAATTATGATGCTATACACAAGGAACTTTCTGAGTTAAATGTAGATTCAAGTCCTACGCCAACGTTGCAATTAATTAATCTTAAATTGCAAAGGGTACAGGCGAGTAAAGATAGATTGGCTGAAATATATCAACAAGTAATTAGATGTTATACGTTTAAGAAGAGAGCGGTAAACGTTTTAAGTGAAGCATGGAACAAATTTGCGGAAGGTTCGAGTGCAGATAAAAGAAAATCTGATTCGTCTTTTAGATTAAGCGAATTTCAAGCCGATTTAGCTCAAGTAGAAGCTTTGTATAGTGTTTGCGAGCATATTCTTAGGAATTTGGATAGTCAAAGTAATTCTATATCTAGGCAAATAACAATAATACAGTCTCAGTTGAAAATGTTTGATATGGGTCGCGGTGCATTGCCTGATTTTGACTTCAACAAATCGGCACTTAATGAGGGATTTGAGTCATTAGGTACGCCTGTTGAATCAGAAAACAATGAACACAATAATGAAGTAGATGTCACGGAAAGAAGAAGTGCAGAAGAATTATCTTTTTGAAAAATTTTCTGAAAAACGAAAAATTTTCTGAAAAAAAATGTATAATTAAGATGTAAACAAACAACGAAGATGAACAACAACAAAAAGGGAGGTAGCAGATGAGCGACAAGACACAAGCTAATGTAGGTAGTTGGGATAGCGATTTTCCACCAGAAGATGAGAAAAAGAGTGGTGGTGGGGAAGGTGGTGGCGATGCAAAGCGTTTGCCATTTATGAAATTCGAAAAGCCAGGTAATTATACGATTCGCTTGGTTGGTAATCATGTTAAGTTTCGTAGACATTGGGCACCGTTTACGGATCGAGTGATTACGCATGATGATTACAAGGATCAAGATCCAGCATGGCAGGCGGGTTTCTATCCTCGTGAAACATTTGCGATTCATGTTATTGACAGAGCTGACGGCAAGTTGAAGATTCTTGAAAAGGGTCGCAGCTTGTTTAAGCAGTTCGCCAGTTATAAGATCGTAAATGAGATCAATCCTGCTGGCAAGGAAGGTCCAGATTGGGTGATTACGCTAGAGTGGCCAGCGGGTAATAAGCGTCAGGCTAAGTATTCTGCAACGGCAAAGGCGAAAGCAGCCCCATTTACGGCAGAAGAAGTTGAAATGATTAAGGCTTCTAAGGCTCCTTTGATTGAGATCTATGCTTCCACACCATTGGCGAAAATTCAGGAACTTTGGGATGCCCTTCCTGATGAAGCTAAGATTCCACCAAAGAAGGATGAGAATGGTAATGAGCATGAGGATAAGCCAAAGGCAAAGCCAGCAGCAAGCAAGCCAGCCAAGGTAGAAGAGACGATGCCTGATTCTCCAGCCGAATCTGATGATTTGTTTGGCGATACCGAAGATGATACATCGTTTTAATAAGTAATGTAATAGCTGAGTTAGAGTAAAATCTAACTCGGCTATTTTTATATGGATAAATAAGGAGAAAAATGGCAACTGTTAAACAAAGTGCTGTTACAAATTCAAAAAAACCAAAGTCTATAGAGACTATTTTGGCTAATATTGAAAAGTCTATGAAGAATACTGGTGCTCCAGTTGTAGAAAAAGCCCCTACTATGAAGGACTTTTCTATGGTTCCTGTTATATCATTCGGTTTTGCGGATGTTGATGCGGCGAGTTTTTGCGGCGGCATTCCACAAGGTAAATTGGTAGAAATATTTGGACCAGAATCAGGTGGTAAATCTCTTTTGTCATTGAATTTAATTGCTTCGGCTCAGAAGTCTGGAATGGCATGTTGTTTGGTTGATGCAGAAAACTCATACGACCCTATTTGGGCTGATTCGCATGGAGTTTGCACTGATGACCTTTATATCATGAGAAGTCCTATTTCGGCAGAGCAAATTCTTGAATATGTAGATAAGCTTTGCGAGAGTGGAGTGTTCGGTTTGATTGTTATTGATTCAACTGCTGCTTTGATTCCTCTGAAAGAATTAGAAGGTAGCATTACAGATCAGAACTATGCCTTACTTGCTAGAGCTATGTCAACAGCATGTAGGAAGATTGTTTCTCATTGTTCTGTTACTAATACAACTTGTGTATTCTTGAATCAGATTAGAGATAAGATGGGCGTTATGTTTGGGTCTCCAGAAACCACACCAGGCGGTAAGGCACTTAAATTCTACGCTCATCAAAGAATCAGGGTTACTCCTGGTAAGAAGATTAAAGTTCAAGAGGGTGAGAAGGAAATCATTATCGCAAGACAGAGTTTTATTCAGTTCGTTAAGAATAAAGCTGCCAGACCTTTCGGTGAATGTATTATGGAGATTGTTTTCGATAAGACCGCTAGAAATCCTGTTGTTAAGCTTTGTAAGGTAGCCAAGGATTATAAGGTTGTGTCTTTGAGAGAAGGTACTTTCCGTATTTCCAAAGAGTTATTTGATGGATGCAAAAAGAATGTAGATACTGGTGCGAAGACTTCTGTAGAACTAGCAGATTATCTAGTTAAGGAAGAACTTGTGAATGTTGTTCTTGAAGCTTTCGTTTCAAATTACACTGATGAGCATGGTAGCGAAGATAAGATTGACAAAGACATATTGGCGTTAAGAGACGATCCTACGTTAATTGTGTCGCCTTTAAATGGTGCTATTGTCGATACTATTAACAATGATGCTCCATCTATTACTAATCAAGATATCGAGGACACAGATGGTGGACTTGATCTTGGCGACGAATAAAGGAGAAAAATGACAGTTGAAGAAATAAAGATGTTCAATTTAGGAGTTCAGGTTAAAGAAGTTGAAATTGAAATTATGAAACAGCAAGTCGAATTGTTGAAGGCTCAGGTTGAATATACTAAGGCTCAAACAAAATCGATTGAATACAATGATTCGTTTAGGTATGCGTCAGGCGGTACTATTTCAACTATTTCAAATAATGTAAATACTAATTCAAATGGTGCATATACTAATTGAATTGTAAAGGATTGATATGTCGGACTTGCTCCCATTTTTGCAATCGTGTAACAATGATTTATTGAATGGGACAAGTCAGGACATAGATTCTGCTAGAAAATATTTGTTAAATGACAGAAAAATACTTGAAGAAAGCATAAAATGTCATACAATAGGGTATTGCGGGAAAGATATTGACATACCAGATAACGTTCGTTTTTTTGGAACAATTGATAAAGAAAACAAATGGGACATTTCTAGTAGGGTAAAAGGTAGGATTATCGTACCTATATATTCGGAGAGCGGCAAGGCTGTAGCATTTGCAACGAGAGTTCCTACAACTGAACCTGGGAATCCTTGGTGGAATTTACCAAGTCCGTTTCACAAAGGTAATCATTTATTTTTGTTTGATAAAGCGAAAAAAGAGATTTATACTAAGAACAAGATATATATTGTTGAGGGCTATATAGACGCATTAATGTTGTATCAGCATGGTCTAAAGAATGTAGTTGCTATTATGGGTACTGCATATACTTTAAGAAAGCTTGGTTTGACGGCTAGATACTGTAATAATGTATGTTTATGTTTCGATACGGATGCAAATGAAGCTGGCACTAAGGCTAAGAAGATGTCTATTGCTATATTAAACAAGTATTCATTTTGCGAATCTATTAGTACGATTGATGGTTTGCCAACAGGAGACGACCCTGCTTCATTTGTTGGACGAGAAGGTATAGGTAAGTTTTTAGAGATGGAAAGAGTTATCGATGAAGAAGAAATTGTAAGAACATGCATTGAAATTTCGAAAGGCAAAAGCGGTAAACTTCTTGATGCAAAATAAATACATAAAACAATCTACCAAATTACTATCGGCATTAGAATTCCCTATAAAAGATGAAATAAAAAGAGGGAATTCTGACTTTAATCACGAAGTATTTAATGTTCTGCATTTAACAGAATGCCCACGTCGTATGATGTATCGGGCTAACAATTGTGAAGTCGAAAATAAAAATATTTTAGTTGATTTTCATTCTAAATATCATAAGATCAAATGGTTGGATATATTTTCGAATTCAAAAGGAATAACTGTTTTAGATAAAAATATTTTGGCAGCAGATTCAGAATATAACATAGTTGGTAAAGTTGATGCAATCATATCATGCGGAAGTTACGTTAGCGTACTACTGATAGATTCAATTGATGAAAGCTCGTATGAGATTGCAATAAAGAATGGAGGTCTACGACAACAAATAGTAGCATTAATGACATCAATGTGGCTTACTGAAGTTAATAATGGTGTATTATTATGCGAGAACAAAAATACAAATGATTATTTTTTATCACATGTTATAATTAGTAATGCAATTATTAACGGGGTAAAAACAAAATGTAGAAAATTAATGGAAAATAAAATCTTACAGCAATTTCCTTCCAGACCTTATAAGACAAATGATTGTGAGGAATGTAAAAGTTGCGAATATAAAGATAAATGCTGGGAATAAACAAAAGGAGAAGTAGGGATATGGAAGTTATTAATAAAACAATCGAAAGTGTTAAGACTCATGAAGCTAAATTTGTTGATGAAAATGATCAAAATGAACCAGTTTCGATTGACAGGTATGAAGAAGATGCGGCGGTTGAAGCGTTCCAGAAGACAGGCGATTTAAAAATATTAGAAGACGTATATAAGGCTAGAATCCCAACTATTAGGAGTTGGGCTAATAAAAATTATTATACAGGACTTGCATTCAGTGTAGAGGATTTGTTTTCAGATTTTTCTATTGTATTCGTAATGGCGGCTGAAAAATATAATAGAAGTAGAGGCGCATTTAATACATGGTTGTTTACATTATTTTCGAATAGACTTAAAAATATCAAAAACAGTAAACATGCGAAGAAGAGACGTTCTGAAGAGTATAGCGGACCAGCAGTTGGGATGATTCTTTCTTTAGACTATGCATACAATACAAGTGACGGTTCGGAAGTTACGCTTAAAGATGTTATCCCATCTGACAATCCAACCGAAACCGATTATGTTTTAACAAACACTTATATGGATGAAACATTAAACGTTCTGTCCAATAACGATGAAAATTTCAAACAGTTCTTGTCTAAGATAGGCGATGGTAATAGTTTGGTCTCTTTAATCAGAGAATATAAGACTAGACAAGGTACAATTAACGTTTCAACCGATGATGCTAAGAAATTCTCATCACGCAATTGTAAACGCTTAGTTACTGATTTGATTAAGGATAAGATTGATGATGACTTTAAGCTCTTGGGCTACAAAATTGAAGGGACTAGCCGCCTTAGATATGAAGTCGAATTGAAGAGAACAGAAGAGACAGATAAATTCATGAAATCACTTCGTGAAATTCGCAAGAACAAAGAATCTTATATGGACAAGTTAGAGCGAGTCTGTTAATAATATTTTAGCCATTATTCTTAAAAAGAGACTAAGTGAAATTAGTCTCTTTTTTTGTGTAATTTTTTTTCACCTTTTTATGTATAATAGATTTATATAAATTGTTTTTATATTAATGGAGTAAAAATCGTAAAAAGGAGGACACAATGCATGAAGAGATGGAGGCAGATTTTAACGAGAATGTAAAGATGGCAGAAATCATTGATGACAAACCATCTTTGAAAGTTGCGGCAGATCCACATGATATCAGTCCAGAAGATCGTAAGAGAAACGTAAAGAAGCTTGCTGGAGCGATCAGTCATTCTTTAAGAACTGGCGGCGAGATTAATGTTAGAGCTTTTGGTAATGCCTGTATCGGTAAATCTACAAAGGCTTTGGCAATTGCAAAGTCATATATAGCGGATACTCATAACCTACAATTGGCTTATTCGCCAGCGTTTTTAACGGCTCAAATTGGAGATAGCACTTTAACAGGAGTTTGTTTTTGCACATTTACTCAGCCCAAAGATCGAGTTGTAGACTTTGATAAGGTTAAGAGTGTTCTTATGGTAAAGGCAGATCCTAAAGATATTAGTCCAGAAGATCGTAAGAGAAATGTAAAGAAGCTTGCTGGTGCTATTACTCATGCGGTAGAAGAGCATAAGGAATGTTTAATCCGCTGTTTTGGTAACGCAAGTATTGGTAAGGCATGTAAGGCTTTGGCGATTGCAAGAGGATTTACGGCGACAAGAGGGCCAGATTTGTACTGCTGGAACGATTTCATTGTCACTAAAATGGGCGATAATGAAAGAACTGGTATCTGTTTTTACGCTTTTGATAATTCAATCTAATTGACAAATACTAAATTGCAAAAAAAGGAGTAACGCTTGTTACTCCTTTTTTGTATAATAACCTATATGAAAATTTCAGTAATATCCGATTGCCATTTGAATAAATCCCTATACAATATTTTCGACAAAGACAATCCATCATTGCCTTTTCGAACTGTTGATTATATGGTTGCTTTTAATTCAATCATCGAGCAGAATATAAGTGAAATAAAGCCAGACCTTATCGTTATCGCAGGAGATGTTTACGATAGTTTTGATCCTTCTAATGACTTAAGGGCGTTTTTTAATTTACAATGCAAAAAAGTAATTGACAAAGGAATTAAATTAATCGTATTGGTCGGCAATCATGATATTTGCAAAAAGCACCACGCATTGTTGCCGATAAAAGTGTTTGAGCTAAACAATCTTCACATTGTAGACCAGCCAGTTTTAATGAAATTTGGCAATAAGAATTTAATGCTTTTCCCTTATTCTATGGATGTTGAAAGCGGCAAGATAAAGATAAAGGAACAATTTCATCAATTTATCAAATCTAGTCATGAAACAATCGCAAATGACCCTGAATTAAAAGGTAACGAATTGTTCTTCTTCGGGCACTTTGGAGTAAAAGGGGCGACACTTAAATCATCTGAAAATCAAACTGTTGTGTCTAAGAAAATGGTGAACAAGAATTCAGAGGATATTGGTATTTCCGATCTAGAAGATATTAAGGCGGATTATGTATTTTTGGGGGACTATCATCAGTATCAGATATTGCCAACTAAAAATACAATAGCGATGTACACAGGAAGCATTGAAAAAACGGATATGTCGGAGATTGGACAGGCGAAGGGTTATGTTGTATATGATGACGATAGGACATATGATGAAAAGACTGGTAAGACTTATTTCGTAGAATATGCCAATTGTAGACCAATGATTGAGCTTAAGGGTAATGCACAAAGTATTATTGAGGCTATAACTAAATTGCCTGACGGTATGGATGGAGCAATTGTTAAAATATCTTTTGAAGGTGACCGTAAAGAGTTAGTTGATTTTTCGATTGCTTTAGATGCGATAAGAAGTTCAATTAAGGACAAGTTAGATCCAGTTCACATGTTCTCTCAACAAAAGATAATGGGGTTAAATCCTATTGATAAATCAGAAAGCAAACTCGAAGACGCTATTTTTGAAAAGGGGCATTTAGACGAAGAGTTGGTTATGAAGGTTGTTGAAGAACTAATAAGCGAAAAAGAATCTGATTTAATTGAACAAGCGGCACTGATTGATTTGGCAAAGAGTATATATAAGGAAACTTTGTTATAAAAAGAGAGATGATATGCAAGTATACGCCATGAAATTTAATAACTTCCTTCGTTTTGGGGAAGTGAATAATACAATAGTCTTTGATTTGACTCCTCAACAAAAGGCTGATTTGTTAAATGAAACTATTACCATGGATTCTATATATGAATCTGTTGCAAAAGATCCGTTTGGACATATTAACACCGTAAAAGGTAGAGGTATCGAGAAACAAATTGGAATCATGGGTATTATTAATGGAGATTCCGATTCTTCTAATGGGGCAGGTAAAAGTAGCATACTGGAAGGAATTTGTTATGCACACTATGAGAAGATTGTTCGTAAAACAGCTAATAATGATAAAATTGAAAAAGCAGGATTGTCAGTTGTTACAAAGTTAGATGGTAAATATCCAGCTAATCTAAAAGATTCATATGTTGAAGAATACTTTGAGGAAAATGGGTCTATCTATCGTTTGAAGCGAGGAAGAACTTTTTCTAAAAACCAATCTAGTAGTCAACCACTTTTGGAGTTTGAATGCATTAGCGAATCGTCTGTAGATAGCAGAAGCGGACACCGTACTGGAGATACCAAAGATTCAATTTCAGATGTTATAACGATGGATTATGACGTATTTGTGAACAGTCAGATGTTTGGTCAAAGTGATGCTGGCAAATATTTAACTGGAACTGATAAAACCAAGAAAGAGATGTTGATCAGTTTGCTAAGGCTTGAGAAGGTAGTAGATGGATGTCTTGAATTAATTCGTAAGAAGAAAAACGCACAGGAAAAGGTAGTTAATGAGATCACTTCTAAGATTAAGTTTATGGAAGATATGTTTTCTCAAGGTATGACTAAGTATTGTGAGTCAAAAGACAATTATTCAACAGAGGAATATCCGCAAAGAATACTTGACGCCCTTCAATTAACTGTAAAAGACGGCAAGGATAAACTTGAAAAATGTGACAAAAAGAAGTTAGAGCTTCAAGCTAATATCGATTTATTGTTGAAAGATGACAGGATAACAAAGGCTTCTAAGATAAAAGAAGAGGGATTGCGTAAAAAGGAAGAAAAGGCAACCAAGGAAAAGGAAAAGAAACAAAGAGTCGATGAATGGGAAACCTTGCAGAAATCTTCAGTTAAAGATGTTAGCGATATACAAAATGACATTGCAACTAAAACGAAAAGGATTGTATCTGTTAAGGAGTCGATTACTTCATTGAAAGCTAAAGTAGAAGCGTTTGATGGTGAAAAGTGCAAAAAACAACTTGAAATCATTAATAAGGCTAAAGAGAAACAACCGTCCGTCAAGGATATGTCTATAAAATTAAATCTTGAAAGAGAGGAGCTAATCAAGAACATTGCTACACTAAATGGCAATAAAAAAGATCTCAATTTGGAAAACAATGAATTAAAAACTCAAATTTCGAATGTAAAAGATGGCGAGGATTTTATTTGTGAAAAATGCAAAAGCAAAGTGACAAAAGAACATATATTGTCTGAAATAGAAATAAATGCAAAGAAGATGGAAGTTATTGATTTGAAAGTTGAAGAAGCGACTAAAAGCAAAGTTGCCATAGAGAAAGATATTGCAGACATAAGTGAAAAAACTGAAAAGATAAATAAGTATATTCTAGCTGAACCAAAGATACTTGGAGAGATTGAAACAAATAAAGCTTTGCAGAATAATATCGTAACCGTTAATCAAAATTTGGTAGACTTAGAAGCTGAAATGGTAGATTTGAATAAACGGTTAAAGATTTCCAATGACAAGGTTCAAGAGTATGGATTGAAGATAACTACTATTTCATCGGAATTTGACACCGATATCAAATCAATTGAAGATAAAATGGTTCAATTGCGATTGGATTATGAAAAAGCCAGTAATGAAGCTAAGGTTGTCGAACAAGAAATAACTAAAGTAAAAGAAACAGTCGTTAAAATAGATGAAGTCAAGAATGGTACTAGCGAGAAGTTAGGCTTTTTGGAACGCGAAATAACTCATTTTAATCAGCTTAAGGACTCATTGGTTGAAAAACGGGCGGAATATATCGTAGAAAGCAAAGTTTTTCATAGATATGGCTTATTAGAGAGCGTATACGGGCTAGAAGGGATACAAACGAGAATAGTCAATCGTTATTTGCCATTATTAAACGCTTATACAAAAGAGTTCTTGGATATTTTGAGTCGAGGAACTATAATAGTTGACCAGACCATCAATGATCGTTCGAAAATTGATATGAATATATATGGTGGGTCAGCGGATACTTATGAGATGTTGAGTGGTGGCGAAAAGATGATTGTTAGGTTGGCGGTTGACATCGGATTATCATTGTTGAGTTTTTCAAGGTCATCTCAAAAGCCAGAGATTATATGTTTAGACGAGATATTTGGGCAATTGGATAAAAGCAATACGGATTCTGTGTTTGAGATGTTAGATAAATTGCAGGATAAATTCAATAGGGTATTGATTATTACTCACGATCCAAAGATTCAAGCTAGGATAAGAAGCAATATAATAATTGAAAAAGACGCAGGAACGTTAGGATTAAGTGCTATAAAAAGGATAGAATAATAGGAGTAAGGAAAATGGGCAACAAATCAAAGACTAAGAAAAAGAAAACATCTGTGAAAAATAGAACGGATTTGAAAAGCGTTCTTCAAAGTATTTATCATGATACTGCTGATTTAAGTACTACGTGTTGTCATCAATGCCAGTGTTGTAATGTTGCAATGCCTCAACTAAATAGCAGTGAATACATTCAAATAGCAACAACCATATGGAAATCTAAATCGCATGAAGACATCTTGGATATTATTTGCAAGAGTGTGGAATATTTTTTCAGATACGAATATACGAAGTGGGGTATGGATGCACTGATTAAACCATGTATGTTCTTGGGCAAAGATAAGAATTGCGATATATATGAAGATCGTCCTCTTTCTTGCCGAATTTATGGCTTGTGGCCGGACAGTGTATATAATAATCGCGTTGATAGATTCGCAAAGGCTTATGAAAAACATGGACTAAAAAGAGAAGAGTTGCCATTACATAAACAATGCCCAATGGTAAAAAGAGTTAATCCTGAAGTTGAATTGACGGAAGAAGTAATAAATGGATTGTTTAAGCAACTAGACGATCTTGACAGTAAGATAGGTTCATTTAGTGATCTTCAAATTCGACAGAAAGAAAATTACCGTACATTCCACGATTGGTTGTTATTGAATATTTTCGGAGAAGATTGGCTTTCTCAATTGACCACCTTTATTTTGGCGGCTGATAGAAAGACTATGGAAGAGCAAATCGAAGCGATTAAAACAGTCATACGAGAGAATTTCAAATCAAATTTGCCCCAATTAACAAAAATAGGATAGGATTAAATATGGGTACTCCAGTTAAAAAGTTAGTTAAAGTGCTTGAAGCTAAGTATGTCAAAGATGCTGATTCGATATTGATTGTTGGAGAATGTGAAGACGGTAAATTCAACAATCAAATAAATAGCTCTTGCTTTACATTTGGCAATAAGGATAGAGTTGTTGAAATGGAAAAAACAGCAGCCCTAATGGTAGGTAAGTCAATTTATATGGTTTTCGATACAGAACTAGAACAAAAACTAAAGAGTCATAGTCCGATTAATTATTAAGGAGGTTTTATGCAACTTGAATTGTTCGATTTAGAGGAAGACAATAGAATTAAATATATGTACACCTATATAAAGGTTAAACTATATCGTACTCTTTATTGGTTCCCTGACGCTAAAGAAATAGTTGAAATTGGAGAAAAGTTTAAAGTTACAGGTAGGCTCCCATTAGATTGTTTTATCTCTATCGCTAAAGAATATATCAAATTTATGGAAGAGAATTTGGAAGTGCTTGAGTTTGAAGATGAAGATTATTTTGATAAAAATGCGATTGAAGACCATAAGAAAATAATAGCATTTTATCAAAAACATTTAAAAATAGAGGAATGATTATGGATATATTTTTTATTTATGCTGAAGATTGCGTTGATTGTAAAAGGATGGAAACGTTTTTGAAAGTAGCGACCCTATCTAAAAACATAAATATTGTACATATAAATAGTGAATCTAATGAAGCTATTGATGTTGCAGTTAAATACGGGATAGAAGATTTGCCAGCTTGTGTGATAGGAGATTCGGTATTTTTTGGTAAAGATAGATTCACATACAATGAAATATTAGAGGCAGTTAATACAATGGTTGCTAAGAAAGGTTGATAGAATTGTGGATCTTACAGATTTTTTAAAAGATATAAATAATGGGTACTCATTTTATCCATCCCCTTTTAATTATACGGGAAGTAAATTCAATCTTTTACGTATACTTAAACCATATTTCCCAAAATCGTCAACACTTATAGATTTGTTTGTTGGTGGCGGGTCTATTTTTGTAAACTCGCCAGAATATGAAAACATAATAGCTAATGATTGTATCGTCCCTTTAATAGAATTCTATAGATTTTTGCAGGCGACTAAGTGGGAAGATGTTATTAGAACTATTTATGAAAGGAAAATATCAAATGACAAAGAGCAATATCTTAAGCTAAGGGAACGGTTTAATTGCACTCATGATTGTATTGACTTTTTTATTTTGGTCTGTTCTTGTACAAACAATATGATGCGATTCAACAAAAAACTTCAATTCAATCAAACATTCGGGGAACGTTCATTTAATCAGAATACCGAAAGAAAATTGCGACAATATCATAATGTGTTATTTAATAATGAAAACATCAAGTTCAGTTGTGATAGTTTTGTCAATATAAAACCACCATCTGGATCTTTCGTGTATTTAGATCCTCCGTATTTAATAACTGAAGCGGGGTATAATGCTTATTGGACTTCTGAATTAGAAGAGCGGCTTTATTTATATATTGATGAGTTGCATAAAAATGATGTTAAATTTATGCTCTCGAATGTATCACAGCATAAAGATAAAATAAATCCAAATCTTCATAAATTAGAAAAATACAATATAATAGATATAACATATGATTACAATAAGGTAAGTAGGAGTGGCAATTCAAATTCAAAGGAAATTATTGTTACGAATTATTGAAAGGATTGAAAATTGAACAAACCGATAATATTATTTACAAATTTTTGGGATGCCAATAAGTTAATAGACAGGAAGTATTTTATATTTTCCAAAGACGATAAAACGTATAAGGTAAATCTAATTGATGATCCGCTTAACTATAATGTGCTTTCCATAGCCTTAGCTCATCCGCCGATTAAGAGTCTGCCAAATATCAATTCTAGATTTAATTTAGATAGATTAGACTTTTTCTGTCCTACATATGATATGCTCATGGATTACAAAGGTGGTGGCGAATGGGATGATTACGTTAAAAAATATAAATTGTTATTGAAGAAAAGAAAATCTCAAATTGTTCAATGGATAAAGTCTTTGACGCCTGAGAGGGTCTATATATTATGTTGTTGGGAGAATACATCTAAAGGGGCTAATTGTCATCGGGATATCTTATATGATGTATTTACGGCTTCAGAATCGATGAAAGATAAGGCTATATACATATCTAGAGATGGAACTTGGGATGAAGGTATCGATGATGGATATAAAAAATCTGTATTGACTGTTAACCAACCTTCAAGTACGCACTCCGTAGAACAAATGAAAATGATGTCGCTATTGGATATGGTTGAACTTTTACAGAATGCTGAACAGAATGCTGATGGTATGTCTAACGAAAACGAATATATTATACCGGTAAAAATCGTAAAAAACGAAGACCCAACTAAGATTAAAGTACTATTAGATGAATGGTCTGTATTTGAGGAAGCTGAAGAGGATTAAATGAACACTTATCCAAACATATATGGTTTTAATCATTTTAGCGAGGCGGGACCAGATGAGTTCTCGCCTTCTATTTTCCTAGGCGGATGCAATTTGAGATGTCCATATTGTATGAATTCAAAGCTTGTTTTAGGTTATGAAAATTTGCCAACCGTAGACATTGAAAGCGTTAAAAAGTTCGTTATTGAAAACGAATGCGAATGGATTAACATTAGCGGAGGAGAAATAACAATTCAACAAACTGAAGATCTTATAGGATTGTTTGAAGAGATTAAAAGTTGGGGCTGTAGAATAGCAATATCAACAAACGGTATTTTGACGGATAAAATAAAATCAATAATTAAATATATCGATTATGTAACGATGGATATAAAAACATCTAGGTCTAGATATTATCTGCTATTTGAAGATTCGTTTGACCAAAAATGTTTCAATTATGTAGTTAATTCACTGAATGTATTGCGGGAACAAAAAAAGAGAAGAGATTTTAATTATGAGATAAGAACCACTTTATATCGTCCTTTAGTCGGGGTGGCGGAAGTCAAGAATATTGGTTCTATTATAAATGATGGGGAAAAATGGGTTTTGCAGCCATTTCGCAAAACTAAAAACATGTTAGATAAAGAATCGAACTATATTATCCCATACACGGAAGAGGAAGTCGAAAATTTGTTATTAATCGCTAGAAAGTATACTAATAATGCATCAATAAGGACGGTATAATGGAAATCATTCAAGATAAAAATATTTTAAAACAGATTTCAACTGAAGCAACGGTTGAAGAGGCTAAAGATATATTAGAAAAGCTTGCGTATTCGCTTTCTTTTTGTGAGGGTGGCGTTGGACTATCTGCTATACAAATAGGGATAGCAAAGAGAGTTTTTATAATTAAAGAACATGGTGTTTATCAACATTTCATAAATCCCAAACTCGTTTCTTGCGAAGGTGAATTTGTATTTGAAAAAGAAAGATGTTTGTCCTTCCCAGGTGTAATTTTAAACACAAAAAGATATTATCATTATGTTCTAACTAGAGACGTTTTGGAAGGAGACTCATTTAGACAGGAAACTAATTATTTTTATTATCCTGAGGAGATAGACGAAGTTTTCAATAGGCAAAATTTCATATCTTCAATTGCCGTTCAGCATGAAATGGATCATCTAGACGGTAAAATGCTAATTGATTATGGATTTCAAATTTATAGTAAGGTTGGCAGAAACGATCCTTGTCCTTGTGGTAAAACAATAGATGGTAAACCCGTAAAGTACAAAAAATGTTGCGGTTAGCCTTCCATGTATTCCATGAATTGTTTTAGCAGGTCATCTAGTCGTTGTACTAAGTCTCTGTTGTCTTGTTTTAATTCTTCTAGGCTTTTTGAACTGTTTTTGCTTTCAACTTTAAGTTTTTCGACTTCTACATGTTGAGCGTTGACGATTTCTTTAATCCCATTTAGTTTGTTTTCTTTATCTTGTATCTCTTCTTTAAGCTTTTTCTCTTTGTCTTGCATTCCTTTATCAAGTTCCATTAAATAGGGGGAGGTTCTTAGATTTTCGTCATTTATTTTATGATTTGGTCCGAATATTTTTATAAGTGTACCCATGGCAGTAAGACAAAAAGCCGTTACTGATAGAATTACTGTTAGATTGGCAGTCCCTATCAGAGATGTCCATGTTGCCCATGTCGCTAATGTTATAAATTCTAATGCCATTTTATTTCCCTTTTATATCACCATAATTTGCGATGGTGTTTCTTAAATCCCTAATGTTATTTCTTAATCTATCCCTATTCTTTTCCTTTTGAATTAGTTGTTCCATCTCTTTTCTTTTCTTGGCACTTATATCGGTTAATAATACGAACACTTTTTTATATCCATTATTAAAAAGACTTGCGTTCATACTAACCCATTTGAATGCAGAGTTTTTTGTTAATGATATTTCAACATTAGTAACTGTTGTACCTGCCATTATTTTTTTCCAAGCCGTATCATATGCTGGAATGCTTTCGGTGGACACCAAAGCTCTTAATGGCATTTTATTAACACTATTAATTCCGTTATTGAATCCTAATAAATTTATAAAACTTTCGCTACATTCATTTATATTGCTATCAGTGTTTAATATTAAATAAATTGCATTAGTTGAATCCAATAGTTGTTGATATTTGTGTACATTTTCGACAATAGCTAAGCTGACTTTCTTTTCAGAGTCAATATCGACAATTTGACCAACAAAATAAAGAGAATGACCCTCTTCATCTTTGACAAGGCTTATCCCCATATAAACCCATATTTTATTTTGCAGTTTATCTATTATTTGTTTTTCGCCTTTGGTTGAAAAGTCATTAGGGTCGTTGGAGATTAAAGTATTAATTTCTTCTTGTAGGATCTCTGGTTTATCCATGATTTGTTCAATTTTTATATTTTTTAGTTCAGTAAGTGAATATTTTGTCAATTCGCAAAATGCATCATTAGCTTCAACAATTTGACCATTCATATTGAAAACAATCATTCCGACAACGCCATGGTAAAAAGATTTGTCGAATTTAGCTTTGCTTTCAATGTATTTATCATTTGTCATTTTATTTTGGGTTATATCGGTCATTACCAGTATCACGTTCCCATAGCTAGTTTCATCTGGAAATTCAACCTGTATGATAACATGGATCAAATTACCCTTTAATGTCATTATTTCGCTTTCTACTTCAAACGTTTGATGACCGCTATAAAGAGCAATCATCTCTTTTTTAAAAGCTTCTTGACTTGATTCTGTAAAAGTCCTTATAATGGGTGTATTAATGAGTTCTTCTAATGAGTCGGCTTCGTGCATTTCAATCGCTTTTTTATTAGCACGAGTAATCTTAATTGAGTCGGCGAGCTGTTTAACAAGATCTTTGTTTTGATTGATATAACATTTAAATCCATCAACGGGCACTATATCTCTTAATGAGTTAAGTATAGATTTTACTTCGCTCCAATCTTCTTCCCATATTCCAATCGGGGCGTTGTTGAATATTGTTTCGTATTTATTGGTTGTCATGATTAATATATTTCAGCATTTGTTAGCGGGAATCCTTTAGAATGACAAGAAAATTGTATAATAATTCTAAATGCACTAACCAGACATTAATAATATAAGGTAAAAATATGAAATTATTTATTGTAGAAAGTCCAAGTAAATGTGGGAAACTAAAGGCTATATTGGGTAATGACTACCATGTTTTAGCTTCTGTTGGTCATATTAGAAGTATACCTAAAAAAGGGCTGAACATTGATGTAAAAAACAATTTTGCTCCTACTTTTGAGATTTCTAGTGATAAAAAGAAAGTCGTAAAAGAACTTAAAGAAGCGGCTGCAAAGGCAGAATCCATAATTTTAGCAACGGACCCGGACAGAGAGGGAGAGGCGATAGCGTGGCATATATACGATTTATTTAACCAAGAATGTAAGAAAAAATGCAAAAGAGTTACTTTCGATTCAATTACCAAAGATGCTGTAATGAAGGGGATGAAGAATCAACGAGATATCGATATGGATCAAGTACATGCTCAACAGGCTAGGCAGATTCTTGATAGATTGGTTGGATACAAAATATCGCCTGTATTATGGTTCTCAGTTGGTTCTGGAACATCTGCGGGTAGAGTTCAATCTATCGCACTGAAATTTGTTTGTCAAAGAGAAAAAGAAATAATAGATTTCAAACCAACTGATTTTTGGTATATTGATGCTCTTTTGCAATCTAAAAACGGTGATTTTTGGGCGAAAGTAGTAACCAAGGATAAAGACAATCGATATCTGGACGAACAATTGTCTAAAGATGATTTGGCGAAACTTAATAAATCTAAATTCAATGTAGAATCAATAGATCTTAAAGAAAAGAAAACAAATGCCTATGCTCCATTCGACACATCTTCTCTATTACAGGCGGCAACTTCTAATTTTGGATGGTCAGTTAAGAAAGCAACTATGTTAGCTCAAAAGCTTTATGAGAGCGGTATGGTTAGTTATATTAGAACAGATTCGTTTAATATATCGGATGAAGCGATGAAAGAAGTAAGGGAGTATATTGCAAAATCAATCGATAAAACGTATCTTCCATCGCATCCTAATGTATATAAGAAAAAATCGAAAGCTGCTGCTCAAGAGGCTCACGAATGCATTAGACCGACTCATTGTGACAATAAGGGAAGTTTGATTGAGGACGCTGATGAAAAGAAACTATATGAATTAATTCGTAGTCGTTTTATAGCTTGTCAAATGAACCCAATGATTATGGATACGGTTTCTTATACCATTAAGGCGGATTGTGGAAATACATTGGTAGCAAAAGGTCAAACGATAAAGTTCGATGGATGGTCAAAGGTTTATACATATACAAATACCCAAGAAACAGAACTTCCAGTTGTTAAAGAGGGTGAGAAGTTGGATCTGAAGGATATCAAAATGACGAAGCATACAACGCAACCGCCATCGAGATATAATGAATCAAGTTTGGTAAAGAAGATGGAATCAGAGGGAGTTGGACGACCATCTACTTATGCTTCTATTATGGAAAGCATTCAGAAAAGAGGTTATGTTGAGAAAGCCAAGGGTAAAGGGGCTTTAGGTTCATCTGAATTAGGAATGAAGGTTTTTGATTTTCTTGAATTAAATTTCAAAGATTTTTTCATGGATGTTGGATTTACCGTTTCAATGGAAGATGATTTGTCACATATCGCGGATGGAGATAAGGATTATTTAAGCGTAATACAAAATGTTTACGATATTTTGCAAGAAGAAGTTAAAAAAGTAAAGACAAATGACAAAAATGCTCCTAAGAATGAAGATGCTACTACTGGAGAAAAATGTCAAGTATGTGAAGACGGTTTCATAGTAAAGCGTCATGGTAAATTTGGTGATTTTTTTGCATGTAATAAATATCCTACATGTAAAACGGCATATTTGGAAGGTGAAGAAGGTAAATTTACAATTAAAGAGAAGAAAGTTTATAAGTCCACTGGGAATCCGTGTCCAGAATGTAAAAAGAAAGGAATGAAAGGAGAACTTTTAGAAAGAAGTAACAAAAGAGACGGAAGTGTATTTTTTGGATGCTCATTGTATCCAAAATGTCGGTATACATTCTCACCCCCAAAAGAATCAAAAGGAGCCGATGAAGTAGATGATTTAGGAATTGAATGATGGGTTTAGAAGATTTATATGACTATTACTAATAATATTTATGGATATGCTAATATCGCAGGGACTCCAGTAAGATATACATCATGTAATATTAGTAAAGACCAATCCCCATTATTTTATAATACAATTATTGGATTAAGAGATACTGTTCCTTCTGGTCTGTTTGACAGTAAGAGTGATGGTGGATCACTGAATAAGCAAAGACAGATTTACAGATCTGGTGTAGGTATATATAAATGCAGTATATCCTATTTTATTGCAGGATCAGAACCGCTGTTTGAATTAGCAAAAACTGGCAATGAATTTGATATAGGACATCCAAGTGGAAGTGGTTTGACTGGTTGTCGTGTTAATAGTTATACGTTTACAGTTTCCGCAGGTGATGTGGCAACAGTTAGTGCAGATATTATGGCGTTGGATAGTGGCGGATCGTCTGGCGGTGAACCGTTAGAAGAAGTTTTAGCGACCTGGGATTCTTTTTATGTTGGTGGAGAGGCATGTGATTTGCAAAGTTTTTCATTTACTATAAACAATAATTGCAAACCGATATATACATGTTCTAATCTATTCCCAACTGAAATAAGAATTGGAACTCAAGCGGTTAGCATATCTTATGCTACTTATGGTGGGCAATCACTTGGATCTTCCATAACATTAACTGGTGGAGGGATGAATGTTACATTTGGTACATTACTGGATTCGGGTGGTGGATTGCAGGCGGCAAGTTCTGGACCGCAAATAACTACATTAAATTTTGAAGCAAATGAATATTCTTTAGGAGCATGATGCATAATAAATTAATAATTGGATTAATTGGAGATGATAAAAACGATAGAGATAAAGTTGCTAAAATATTTTCAGATATTGGATTTTATCGTACATCAATATTTTCAAAAACAAAAGAATTAGCTAAATATCTTCTTCCTGAAGACATTTTGTCTGATGAAAATATTGACAAAGTTCGTAAAAAAGGGTATAATGTAAGTAAATGCTATTGGATTAACCTCGTACTTGCGTCAATACCAGATGGAAAAGAATTAATAGTAATTGATGATTTAAATCATGAAGACTTAATAAAAGGGATCATATTGCCATATGGAATACATGAGTTACCAAACAAATATGTTGGATTTGAAACAATTAACCCTAATAGTCAAACTCTTGAAGCAGATATACACGTAAAAATAAAACGTATTGCCCATTAGAATATTCTTGTATAATATATATATTGAACAAAATTGTTGTATAATAAAATCACTGAAAAATGGGAGTTGAAAAAATGGCAAGAGATGACTGGCATTTAAAGTATAGACCTGCACAATTGGATGATTTAGTAGGACAATCTAGCGTTGTCAATACACTAAAACAAGCATCTAGAATTGATCGTTTCGCTAATTCATATTTCTTTGTAGGGACTAAGGGTTGCGGAAAGACATCTTCGGCAAGAATATTGGCTAATTTATTGACTTGTGAAAACCCAAAAGACGGAAGATTATGTGGAGAATGTATAGCATGCCGCACAATCCCATCAGATGTTGCAATGGATGTAATTGAGCTTGATGGTGCAGCAAATGGCAAAGTTGAACATATTACTGCATTGATAGATGGAGCTAGATGGAATCCAAGTCAACTGAAAAGAAAAGTATATATCATTGATGAGTGCTTAGGATATAATTCAAGAGTTGAAACAGAAAACGGTTTAATCCCAATTGGTAAAATAGTTAATGATAAATTAAATGTAAAAGTAAAATCATATAATGAAGACAAAAAGGAAATTGAATGGAAAAACATATCTGCATGGCATCTTAATTCAGGTAAAGATATTTATTCTATTCATTTAGAAACTTTGGGCGTTTTGCATGCTGCGGATAATCACCAGGTAATGACTCCTAGTGGTTGGAAAAAAGTAGCGGATTTAGATGTTGGCGATGAAGTTTGTAGACGTGGATTGGCTTTGAATGAATTTCAAGAGCAAGTCGCATTGGGATCTTTAATGGGTGACGCTTCTATAGGTAAAAATAAACCTACCTTTAAAAAAGGTTCAAGAACAAATTCTAGGTTAAGGTTTGTACATGGATATCAACAGTTGGATTATTTAAAGTGGAAAGCGAAATTGTTTGGTAATTTTTCACGTCAATTAACGCCCAAGGTTAATTTGTTGACTGGCTTTGCTAAACAACCAACGTCTTATTTCAATACCTCTGTAAGTTCACAATTTAATCGCCTACATGAACTTTTTTATAAAAATGGCGTAAAAACGATAACCGACACTGTTTTAAATAAATTAAATGCTATTGCTATGGCGATATGGTTTTGCGATGATGGTTCTTTAAATAGAGTTAAGGTTTCTACTGGTTTTTCAAACTATGTAATGCTTCATACTGAAGGGTTTTCTTGGGAAGAGAATGAATTGATAAAAAACTGGTTAAAAGATAGTTGGGATATTGATTCTACTGTTCAGCAAGTTAGACCAGGTTTATTCGCAATAAGTATGTCAAAGACAGGATCTTTAATTTTTTTAAATATTATTGCTGATTATGTTCCAATTTGCATGAAATATAAATTGAAGCGTTTCGGTGAAGATAGGAATCATGCGTCTGAATCAGTTGTTTTTTGGGATGCTAATAAAACCGAAAATAATGAAGGTTTAATAGTAGAAAAAATAACTAAAAAAACATTTTTTAGAAGAGAGAGTAAAACTTATGATTTGGAGATTGAAGGGAATCATAATTATTTTGTTTCTGGGACTCTTGTTCATAATTGCCATCGACTTTCCGGTAGTGCAGTATCGGCTCTTCTTAAGATTACAGAAGATCCGCCACCATATTTGAATTTTATATTTTGCACAACCGATCCTGATAAAGTCATCGATACAATAACTTCAAGATCGCAACGTTTTAATTTTAGGCGATTATTATCTAAGGAAATCGTCGGCAGATTAAGATATATTAGTGAAAAAGAATCCGTAAATATAACGGATGATGCTCTTTTTATTTTGGCGAAGAAAAGTCGTGGTAGTATGAGAGATGCGGTTGTTTCTTTGGAGCAGATAGCGGTATTGGCTGGTTCAAAAGAAATAACAGGAGCTATTGCACAAAAATATTTCGGAATGGCGGACAGACAGATCGTTTTCCAAATAATTGATGCTGTAGTTAATAGCAACATCCCTTTGGTTATGGATCAGGTTAACGATTTAATTATGTCAAATGTAGACACGAAGGAGATAGCTTTTGAAATTTCAGAAGCTTTTAGGAACATTATGCTTTTAAAAGCTAATAATGGGGATTGTAAATGGTTGGATTTACCAGAATATGAGGTAGAGTTACTCAAGAAAAACGGTGAGAATATAAAGTTGGCTCAATTGGACAAATTGGCAAAACAATTTTCAACGTTAAGGAAAGAGCTTGAGTTTAGTATTAACGAAAGGTGGGTTTTGGAGTCAACACTTATTCATTGCACAGCATTGTTGCGAAAAACATAGTATAAATCATCGATGAGTCCATATTCCGCTCTTTAATCAGCGGGAGATATAAAAGGAATGTCTATAAGAAAAAAGAAAGGGGAAAAGTTAGATAAAATAGTTTGTGAAAATGAAATTTTAATATCTGATGTGAATGACGAAACGGAATCGGTTGTTGTAGATGACGACGACGATGAGATTATGGAAAAGCCTTCAGATGTTGAAGAAATATTATTCAGATTGCCAAATGTTAGAGAACCTTTGATTGGTACTCCGAAGCAGGTTCAAAAGAAATTAGATAAAATGGCTATCCATATAAGGAGAAATCCAGATGACCATTATAAAAATCAGATGCTTTTTGAAACAATACATCTTTACATGCATGGGTTTTTAATAAATGTGGCTTTAAAGCAATTCCCATATATAAAGGGATTACAGACAGTAGATATCTATCAGGAATCTTTAATAGCTCTTCGTTTTAAGGCTATACCTGGTTTTAGAATGAGAAAGGGAATGAGTTTCTTAAACTTTGCAAAAATGTGTATAAGAAGGCATTTGATAACTATATTGAATTCATCTAAAACAAGATTGAAAGACCAATCCATGAATCAAGCGGTTTCATTAGATAGTGCTACAAATCAGTATTCAGATGATGGTGCTACGTTTGCAAATACAATCCCAGATGGTAGTGAACCTGTTGATAAGCAAACTGAAATGAATGAGGCTTATGCTTTCACTTTGGCGAATCTTTGTAAAACCTTATCACCTTTTGAGCAGCAAGTTCTACATGAATATTTAACTAGTTCTTCTTACAACGAAATTGCAGATGATTTATCTAATAAGAATAAAAAGATTAATCCTACCAAATCCGTTGATAATGCTTTGGTTAGGATTAGGAATAAAGCTCAAAAATTGATGGAGATTAGTAAAATAGAAGATATTCCTTTATTTCAGCTTTAAAATTTGTATAATATATTCAACATAGACCAAATAAAACAACGAAAGGAGATTCAATGAAAGTAACACTGAAGCAAGATGTATTGTTGGAAGCAATTAAGCGTGGGGCATTCGCTGCTTTGTCGGATGAAGCTCAAACCGATTCTAGCACTCTATCATTAATTATTAAATCGGTAAAGATCAAAGCTGAAAAAAGCAAGATTACATTTGAATCTGCAACTGCTTTAGTATCATCTAGTTATGTTTTGACTACTGTTGACGAAAACACCGTGAAAGAAGAAGGTGACGTTATGGTTGCCGCCAACGAACTCTACGAGTGGGTAAGTCGTCAAGGGAATTGTGTCGTTGCATTGGTATCAAAGGATTTAGATGAGCCAGAAACAGTTAATGTAGGTGGAGCTACTGAAGCGGTAACTAAAGCTGTAATCAGAAAAGTAGGCAAACTCACTCTAGCATCTAAAGATAGTTCTAAAACAGGTTCTAAATGGTCGTTGGATAGCTATGACTCATCTCAAATGCCATCTGTTGAATTAGGCAATTTAAAGACTCCATTGTTCGTCCTGCCTTTAGAACAGTTAGCCGATGGAATAAAAAACATTGGGTTTGTGGCTATGGCGAAAGATTCTGATCATGTATTTGATACCATTTCATTCCAGCATAGAGACAAAAATATGTATATGGTTGCTACAGACTCAGCTAGATGTGCGTTGTGGAATCTTCCTAATGCAGACGGTATAACTTTAGAGAATTCTGTTTCGTCAAAGCAATTGGAAACTTCTGGCGTTAAGGATTCTTGGAAATATAATTTGTTAGTGCCTTTGAAGATGTTATCTGATGTTTGTAAATTGTCATCAAATGCGGCTCCATTGGAATTTTACAGAGATGACGCCAAGAACCGTATATATTTGAGTCAGCCTGGTTTCTTGGTTCGTATGGCAACGGCGGGTAAAGAAATGACTGACAAATTCCCTCCGCTAGACCTTTTCTTGGTAAAGACATATACTGATTTATGTACTGTACCAAAGGATGTACTTACTAGTCGGTTGAACACTGTTTCTCTAGTAAACAAAAATGCCATTATGTTTGATTTCGAGACAGACCAGTTGACATTGTATGGCATTTCTGAGAGTGGACATTCCCCTTGCAAAGCTAATATGTCTGTTGGGGCGGTTAGCGAAAAATTCACAAAGGTTTGGAATGTAAAGCACTTCTTAGATGTATTAAAAGCGGTAAACTCTGATAATATTAAGGTTTTAATACCAACTGTTTCCAAGAAGACTATTAAAATTCTAAATCCATCACAGCCTAATGTTTCTTATTATGCTATGTCGATTGAACGTTCTAAGTACAATTTGGAAGATCCATCTGCTAATTCTTAATCATGGAAATGCCATCGCCAGTTCTTATATTTGGGGATAAAGTGCTTTCCCAAAATAATGTCAATGCTGCGAAGAAAAAATACTCACAGTATGTTTGGCACACAGTTTCTGCCACTGACGATAGTCCAGATTTAATACGGGCTATCGTCGGTCAGGGGGATTTTTTCTCTAGTGATAAGGTTGTTTTGATTCAGGATATTCCAAATCAAAAAGCGGTGCGAGAGTTTATCGTTGAAGTAGTTAAGTTGTCTTCTGATAAGATTAAATTTGTAATTTGGGATTCAAATGGTCAAATAAATATCGACCCGAAAACCAAAACTTTCAATAAAACTTGGTCTGAATTCATAAGTGAGATAAAAAAGAACAAAGACCATAAAATTGTAAACAATGGATCTGAATTCACTGAAAAAGAGAATAATGATTGCACAACCTTCATTAAGGAAAGATTTAATAAATGCAAAAAGAATATCTCTCATGATAATGCTTTGTTGTTTTCTGAAATAGTTGGAAGAAATAGAGGCATGATAGATTCTGAAATTTCAAAATTGGTTTTAACATGTCCTAGTGAAGTATCTAAACAATTCATACTTGACAATGCGTTCCCGTCTTCTTCAGATGCTATATTGTATAAGTTCGGTAATGTTCTAGATTCATGTTCCTATGGAGACTCGTTGGTAATGATGAGACAATTCATGGATATGGGTATAAACGAGAATGTATTGGCTGATATAATGGTTAGGAAGGCAAGGTGGCAATTAGCGGCTGCATCTTATTGGAGTCAAGGTATGTCTTGGAATGAAGTCGTTTCAGCTTTGATGCAAATGGGCAAATATCCATCTTCTATATGGCATAAGAATTCGATTACTCCAACTGAAAAAAGGAAGTCTTCTGAAACATTAAAAGAAGTTGAATCAAGAATGGAGTACATGCAGAAAATATGTGGCGTAAAAGACTGGCAAATCGATAAAACTAAGAAAACTGCAAGGGCTGAAACTGTTCCAATGGATTTCATGGCGGAATTAACCACTAAATTTTTGAGAGAAAATATAATTGCACCGAATGTTAATACTTATCGTGAACCAGAAATGAAAGTCAAGCTGGTAGATAGATGTATAAAAGTATATCTATTTGTGTTGGATAAATTAAAAGAGATTCGTTATGGGGTTAATCCACAACAGGATTTGCAAGATATGGTTGCAGCTTTAACGAGTAAATCAATATAATTAAAGTGCTAAAAACTTTTTCATTGTTGATTCAGGTACGCCATATCGATTGGCAAGTTCTGCAACGCTAGTATCATTCATCTGTCGGTCTAAAACAATTTTCACCTTATCTTTTGAAAGAATATACATGTTTATTCTTTTAATCATGTAAAAATTACCTGTTTTTTCTTTGTATTGATTTTCTAGATTGTAATAGATCTCTTCATAAGCCGCATTTTCTTCTGTTTGTATATCTTGTCTGTTCTTTACCCATAAATCGTATTTTTCAGGTAAATTTGCTTTCATCCAATCTTCAAATCCCCAAGGAGCAGTATGAGCTGAAAGGTGAAGATCAAATTCATGATGTTTTGGGCAGATAAGAATTCCATTGCCAACATCCCATCTGTATTTAAAAACTCGTCTGGAAATCAAATGATGGGCATTAAGAATTGTGTCATCTGTTGGTATTCCGAGTGATTTGCATATTGGACATTGATTATCGTATTCTAGTTTGACCAGCATACGCCATAATTCATCGCAGAAATTTTTGCCGCTTTTCTTAGGTAAACAGTATTTTTTTGTTGCCATATTGTTATTATACAAACATTTTAGTGTTATTTGAAGATAATTAGTGCTATAGATTGATAAGGGTTCGTGATGGATTAATGTTTTTTTCAAATTCCTCTAGTACGCTCAAAATATCACGAATTGAAAAGGGTTTTTTAATAAACCTTATATTTTTGTTTCTTACATCGTCCATAGTTCGCGGCTCTACCTGACCTGATATGATCAATATATTATTAACCTTGCATCCTTTTGATGATAAATCGTTTATGAATTCTATTCCGTTTACTATAGGCATTTCTATATCAGTCATAATTACATCAGTGCATTGAGATTGACCGCAATTGCACTTCTCATTTATAGAAATAGAACATTCTGATGGATTTCTGTAATCAAAAATCTCATATCCCTTTATTTTAACAACTGCTTTCAAAAGGTCTCTGATAGCATCGTCATCATCAAAAATTAATACTCTTATTCTCATCCGATATAGTACGATGTTTAGACGATATAACCCTTTAAAACAATTAAAGGATTGTATTGATAGATGATTGAAACAATTAATAGTTTTCTAAAAATTGTATAATAGCACAATAAATGAATATAGAACAAGCAAAACCAGCATTAGTTAGGCAAAGAATAAGCGGCAGAACCCCAAACGGTATGCCGATTAATGATTATGCCTTGGAAGTATTGAATATCTCGATAGAAGATACAGGTAATCATCATATCGAATTTGTTCAATGCCAGAATCCTAAATGTGGTTTTGTTATATCTATGTTATTGACAGAAGGAGGATGTCCTAACTGTGGGGTTGAGAATTTTTCAACTACTATGCGAGATTAATACTAAGGAGAAAAAAATGAGAGAAATATCAGAACAAGAACAATTGGCGAAATTAATTGGTGGAAGCATTGATGCAGATCCAGTTATAACAGGTGACATTCTAGCCGAAGGATTAAAAGCTCAATTAAGCGGAGTAAAGTATTCAGCTCCTGCCAAAGAATCTTCATATAGAGAGGCGTCTAATCAACCACAATACGTTCAGGAAGAAGTTCAATATGATTCTGCTATTGTATCTGCATTACAGGATGTACATGGCAATCTAATTTGTGCTTTTTCTGAATGTAAATTAAATAGTACAATGGCGAACACTTTGACAGCCCAAATTAATAAGATAGGATCTTGTATCGTCAATATGGGTGGTGAAGCTGAAATGTTCGAACCATTAAATCATGTATCTGGATTAAAGATGCCTGATACCGTTAAGAATGCCCAAGAAGTGATATCAAGAACCGTCCAATGTTATAGATTGGGAGCCATTAAAGATGCAAAGGTTAATGATAAAGGTAACGAGATAAATATTGTTTTCGAAGGAGAAGAAGGCGATACAAGGTATACCGCTTACGGAAGGATTATAGCTAATGCTTGGACTGGAAATGAAGCTATTGATTATGTATATACTCCTAATGCTGGTAGGATGTCAGTTAAGTCATTCCAAGGGGGTAGATGGATCGATAAGGGGGCTTCTGACGGATACCAGATATCATGGGAATTAAGCGAAGATAATATTTTAAATGAATCTGCAAAAAATTTAAATGATAAAAAGGAAGTTTCAACAACATTACAGAATGATGAGATAGAAATTCAAGATGGGGAAGATGATATTGGAAGCCCCATTTAAATAAAAAGGGATTCCAATATAAATCTGGAATAAAAGTATATCAACTACTCAACGATTAAACACCATTGAATTTGCAAGACCTTATCTCACAATTAGCCAGTTGATGTGGCTTGCCTATAAGGTTTAATGCACCGTCAATAGGTGCATTAAACGAAACAGGGAGTTCTACGCCTTTAACTTTCTTTCTCATGGCGTAACGATTTGCAATGTTTATTGATGCATTCCAGTCTGCATCAAAAACCTTGTTATCGCTTGTGTAATACCTACATCCCTGTCTCTTTCCTTTTTTAATACCTCTATAATCATTTTTGGAGGTATAGGCGGGGTCAACCGTTACCACTATTTTCCCCTGTAGTGGTGCCTTGTAGGTTAATATTCTTCTCAAATCAAAATATGGAACTTGAGATTGCTTATTGTTGAATTTCTTTCCTCTATTCTTTTCTTTTATTTTGGTTAAATCTTCCATTACAATGACATTAGCTTTCGTTTCCAATATTTTGTTTGCAATCAGATAAGATTCGTTTTTGTTCTTGTCGAATTCTTTTCTTTTGAGTGTTTTTAGTTTTCTTTTTGAAGATCTGGAAAAAGTTGTTTTACTTTTTGATTTCAACATTCTTTTTAGATAACGAAATTTACGTTTCTCTTTCAAGAATTGTTTGTTCGTAATTGCAATACCTTCTGAAGTGGTTGCCAATCTTTTTATGCCTAAATCAACTCCGATGCAGGAATCTTCTATTAGGGTTGGAGTATTTACCTCAAAAGAAACTGCCAGCCATATTTGATCGTTTCTGACAAATACAAGTGGGTCACAAACGGAATATTTAGAAAACATTTCTTTGAATTTGTCATATGGAGAATACGAACAAATAATTCTTTTGCCAGTGGTTGTTAGTTTTATTTGATTATTTGGAATAAATATGTATAATCTTTTATCTAGTCTAATTGATAGATTCTCTTGTATGGCAGGTTCGGTAATTTCATGATGATTAGATTTAATTGTTTTATATGTGGCATATACTGAATCTTTTGCTCTTATAATAACTTGAGATGGGCATTCAGGGAATAGTTTTCTACATTGGTAATAATTTTTGTCATGTATTAGTTTTTTATCAATTGTTTTTGAATTGAAGACATATTCTGACATATAGTTCCAAACTTTTTGGTGTTCAAGAAGAAGATTAATTAGAGATTCTTTATCTTCTTGAGATTGGAATTGCAGTTTAATATTATATGTTAATGCGTTCATAATTATGTAATTCTTTATTTGTTGTAAGATTCCTTTAATAATTTTTAAAAAATAAAAAGGTATAATGTTTTCAAGTAAAGAAAAAATAGAGCAGAAGGAGATGGCGGAGAAGTTGGTGTTAAATGGTTAATCATTAGCTTGACTCCCCGGCACTGAAGATCCGGGTTTCCGCTCGCAAGTATATGAAAATTAGTTCAACATCAAATAATGATCAAGGAAGAATATCTTTCGTAGAAAATCTTTATAAGACTTTACGGCAAGAAACTAAAGCTGCAATGAAAGATAGAGACCATGTAGTTGCAACGGCGAGTAGTTATTTGGATGATGGTGTGACCGAGTCTGAGTGTGTTGAACTGTTAGTAATTGACGGTATTAGTCGCCAAGCAGCGGAAAGTTATGTTAAACTTGCACAAAGTAATGTTCCTCAAAGTAATGGGCAGCATGAATATAATTTCCAGTTTGAAGATGTCTATGGCAAATTGTGGAGTTCATATGACATCCACCGTGAAGTATATGCTTCTAGCGATGAAGAAGCGTGGGAACGTGCTGAAGAGGCAATATTCTCTGATCCATCTATTGAGCCAGAAAGGATTGTCTCAGTAGATAGGATGTCATAATGCCAAAAAAAGAATTATCTCCTACAACTAAATCTATTCTGACATTATTAAATAATGCTCATGAATTAATTACCATTTCAAGTAGACGTAAAGATGCAAAAGATGTAATTCATGCCCTTAAAGCTTACGCGAAGACTAAGAATTATGCTTTGCCAGATGATAAAATCAATAATTTACTTTTGAATTTACTTGATTGCCGTTCCAACACCTTATCTTATCTGATAACGGATATTGCTCAAACTATTGTAAAACAGCAATGACTTTAATTCTACCTTGTTTTAAAAAGGTAAATTAATCAAAAAAACGAATAATGTTATATGAAAGTAACTTTATCTAAATCTCAGTGGGAATCTATCGGAATACACTCAGGATGGATGCGTATTGCTAGATTCGGCGACCAAGTTAAACAATTATATCTTAATCAAGGGATAGAAGAAAGTATTATTGATAGATATATTCAAGATTTTGATGTAATTAGAAAACAAAAACCGAAACAATTATTTAACGAGTTACAGAACTTCAACATTCCAAAAGATAAACGTCATGATATCACTTCATACAGAAATTTCAGAGATTTAGAAGTTATTGTAGATTATGTCAAAGGACAAAGACAAATAAAAAACAATGACGGCAAAACCTCTCAAACGAATGAAAATGCCAATAAAATCTATGAAGAAAACAATCTTATAATTTATAGAGCAGATAACGCTGCACAAGCAATTGATGCTAAAGGTGATTTTGAAGCTAGTTGGTGTGTTTCTGCTCAAGGCACTAACAATATGTTCAATTCTTATAAATATGCAAAAGATGGCAATGAACCAACTTTTTATTTTGTTAAAGATTTAGATGCATCAAAAGACAATCCTTATAGATTTTTTGTTATTCAAACGGTGAATAATGGATATATTGTTACTAGTGCCAATAATGATGGCGACAAGCCTATGTCATGGGAAGAAATTGTAAAAGCTCAACCTAAATTAGATGGCAAACAAAATATAATAAAATGGATTGCAATTCCTCAAGAAACTAAAGAAAGATTACAGAAATATGAGGCAATAAGTGATGATGATTTTAAATCACTTCCTTATGAACAGAAAAAAGAATATATTGAATATATAGGATTTAGAGGAATAAGTGATGCAAAGTTTAGTTATTTACATGATGACTTAAAGAATTTATATATTAATTTCGGATTAGATTTAACCGAAAATCAATTTAATGAGATAAAAAATAATAAACAATTATATGATAGATATGCTGAGATGTGGGCGAGAAAAATTGAAAAAGAAGTAAATACCTATAAACGCTGTCCAAAAGAATTTAAAAACGATCCTAGAATTCAAGAAGCTCATTTAAATGGATGGATAAATGCAATTAGCATACTTCCTCAATATTATAAACACTGTCCAAAAGAATTTAAAAACGATCCTAGAATTCAAGAAGCTCATTTAAATGGATTGGTTGAAATGATTAAAAAGTATCCAAGTGCTTATTATAGAGATTGTCCAGAAGAATTTAAAAATCATCCTAGAATTCAAGAAGCTCGTTTAAGCGGATGGATAAAAACAATTGGCGACGATCTAAATGATTATAAAAAATGTCCAGAAGAATTAAAAAACGATCCTAGAATTAAAGAAGCTTATTTAAACGAATGGGTTGAAAAGATTACAAATCATCACCCATCTTTTTATGAAGATTGTCCAGAAGAATTAAAAAACGATCCTAGAATTAAAGAAGCTTGTTTAAACGGATGGGTTGAAAAAATTACAAATCGTCCAGATTATATAAATTATAAACATTGTCCAGAAGAATTTAAAAATCATCCTAGAATTCAAGAAGCTTATTTAAATGGATGGATAAAATGGATTAAATATTATCCACCTGCTTATGATGAATGTCCAAACCAATTCAAAAATCATCCAGAAATATTAAATGTATTGCCTGAATCCATGAAACCCAATCAAATAATTTCTTCTAATCGTTTATTCAGCTCTTACTTTAACGATAACTATATAGGTAAGATATCATGAGAATATATAGGATAGCAGAAGATACGGTTCCTAAATTTAACACAGATAAAGATGAGTTTTTATTAACTTCTCCAAAAATTGGCGATATCGATCCAGAAAGTGGGTTTAGAATCGAGCAATATGATGGGTCTAGTGGGGAATTAATTCCAGCATATAACCTTTTAGAAGTTTTTCAAAAGCAAAAATATGCATATATACCAGTAAGCACTTCCCATATTGATTTTACTCCGACAAAAATAAACTATCTGGATATTACCCCTACACAATTACATGTTTCATATGAATATGCTCAAAAGTATAGAAACGATCCACCCTTTGATTTGCCAAAAGTATTATTCGTTAAAAAATACAATAAATTTTTTGCTATGGATCATACTCGTATAGTCTCGCAGATACTTAATGGTAAAAAAGATGTAGACGTACAATTAGGAACATGGAGAGCATGGAGTTCATAATTCTGTATGCAAAAAACTTTATCTAAATCAGAATTGACAATTATATAGGTAAACTATCGTAAAAACAGCAATGAAAAATTGTATAATAAGTTCATAACAAAACTTATTAAGGAGCAATTAAATGGAACCTGAAGACTCTATGGAAGCTATTAGCCCTGTCTCAATGAATACCATCTCAGGCGGAGACCAAATCGATAGACTTTTATCTCAAGCGGTAAATATTGGCAACAACATGGTTTTGCATGAGCCTACATGTATGATTTGTTCAAGCCCATATAGAGAGGAAATTGAGCAAAAGCATCTAGAAATAAAAAATTATGCCGAAACAATAAAACTGTTTGAAGAAAAAACAGGCAATAAAGTAAGTAAGGGCGTAATAGAGAATCACATGAAGTTTCATCACGATAAAGAGATGAGAGAACTTCAGAAAATTGAATATATTGACCGTATCAAACGTCATTCTGGTCAAAACCTTACAACGCTAGATCGAATATCTATTTGTTTCTCTATTGTCTCCGAAAGACTTATGGGGATAAATAGCGTCATCCCATCTGCGGACGAAAGTATAGCGACAATTGAAAAGATGAAAAGTTCTGAAACCGCCCGTTTAATGGGAGTGTTAAATAACCTATTGAAGTTACAAGCTGGAATTTTAGGTGAAATGAAATCTTCTGGAGAACTAATTAGTATTCCAGCAAATGATTTTGTACAGATAATCAATAAAGCTTTATCTGAATGTCAAACCGATAGAGAGAGAAAATTGGTTAAAGGAATAATCGATAGTCTTGACGTTTTAAGTAGAAGAGCACAATAATTATCCACTGAAAGTTATTATTTTGAAAACCATCGAAGAAATATATTTATCTAAAACTGCTGGAGATTTGTGGGATGAGTTTAATAAACCGTCCCAATCAGATGCTATACTCTCGTTTACTAATGGGAATAATTACAATATACGATTAATAGGGCCATTTATTAACGCAGAAAGAATATTTTTACATCCATCGTTAGAGCTTGCGAATAAATTAAGTCCTCTTGAATTTAAAATGATATTGCAAGGGAATTCCAACGTTTGCGATAGAATTGTTCATAAGGTTTTAAATAGTGCTCCAGATAATGTCAGAACATGTTTGCATGTCAAGTCTATTAGTGATATAAAGAGCGATAGTTCTATTGGAAAACAAATAATTGAAACAGTTAATACACTTATAAAAATGAATAGCAAGCATAAGTGGCAATCCGTTGTATTATCTAATGCTGTTCTTATTAATGGAATGACAATGCATTGTAACCCTGCTATTGTATGCTTACATAATCAATTGTGTGACCAAATAACCAATTCTTTCAATTCTTTACATCCCCATAAACAGGCAAAAAAAATAAGCGGATTATATGCTCATAATATATCAATTTCTAAAGAAGGTAAAGGATTTAGCTCGCAATATATTGTCAAATTATCTGACAAAGAAGAATTTTTACCTAAAAACTTGGAGAGGTTAGTCCTCAACAAAGGGTTGCTAGATATACCTCAATATGTCAAATTATCGAATAATAAAGTCGCTTCTAAAGACAGTATGAAAGGATTTATATATCGGGTAGTTTCAGATTATAAAATGTCGGATGAATTAATGAAAGAAGTTTTCGTGCAAGCAACCAAAATTGAAGACATGAACGAAATGGATATAGTGGATAAAAACCTGTCTGATTTGCCATTGGATTCTTTCGAACATCGTGTTAGTGATAACCCAATATGTAGTTTAGAACTTTGAAAAACTGTATAATATTCAAAGATGCTGAAAAAAGGAGTAATTATGGAAAGTATAAAAGGAGAGACTTTTAATGAAGTTATGTTCGTTCCTCAGTATTCAGAAGTGAAAAGCAGAAGTAACATAAGTACATTGACGGATATGGGGGAATTCAAACTTGATTTGCCATTGATTTCAGCTAATATGAGTGATATCAGTGGACCTAAAATGGTGGCTAGAATGTGTAAAATGGGAGGTCTTGGGATTTTACATCGTTTTGGAACCATTGAAGAAAACGTTAGTGATTTCAAAGAGGCAGAAAGACTAATAGCAGCCGAAGGTATTTATTCTAACCAACCTGAATGGCTTACAACAGAATATTCCATTGGGGTGTCGGTTGGAGTCAAAGAATATGAGAAAGAACGTTTTATAGCTCTTTATGAAGCTGGAGCAAATTTGTTTACGGTAGATGTTGCTCATGGACATCATATTCTTGTAAAGGAAATGATTCAATTTATGCGAGAACGAGCTGGTAAAAATATTTGTATTATAGCTGGTAATGTGGCAACGCCTGAGGGGGCTAGAGATTTGCGAGAATGGGGTGCAAATATTTCCAAGTGCGGAATTGGTCCTGGCTCGTGTTGCATGACTAGACGCAATACAGGCGTTGGGGTTGGTCAATTGAAAGCGATTCGTGATATAAGACAGCAATATCCCGATATGGTTATTATTTCCGATGGAGGAATTAAGCATTATGGTGATCTTCCGAAAGCATTGAAATACGCAAATGCTGTAATGGTTGGCTCTTTGATAGCTGGAACGTCTGAAACACCTGGTCATGTATATGAAAACGAGAATGGGGAACATTACAAGGTTTATGGTGGTTCTGCTAGTGGAGAAAGAAAAGTTGACAATGGTGGACAGAACGCTTTCGTTGAAGGTGTTGTGAAGACTGTTAAATTCAAAGGTAAGGCGAAATATATTCTTCAAAAGGCAAAAGAGAGCATCCAGACTTGTATTTCTTATTCGGGAGCAGATACACTTGAAGAATTCAGGAATGCATCTGTTTTAGTTGACATTAGTTCTGGTTCAAAATCTGAAAGTAAACTATGAACTATTCCACAATTAAACCATCAGATTTTATGGATCTTACGAAGATATTTCAAAAAGGTGAAGGGAAATATAGTTTTGCAAATGATCCTGAATCGCGTCTTTTTGGAATTATAGAAATGGGTGGCAATTTCAATCAGTATATATGCGGTTATGATGATTTTTCCGATCAACAAAGGGAAGAGATAAATGAATTACTATCTAAAAGATAAAAAAGTATATTTAAGCGGACCTATTCTCAATTCTGCTGATGATGGCGTAAAGTGGAGAGAACATGTTACGCCAAGATTGCAGGCATTTGGATTGGAAATATTAGATCCTTGCAAGAAACATATTGCACTTGGTGATGAGAAAATTAACGAAATAGGGGAAAGTAAGAAGAAATTCAGGGAACTTATACTTAATGAAAAATGGGAAGAGGTAAAAAAAGACTTCTGGCCGATAGTGAGAACTGATTTAAGATTGGTTGATAAGTGTGATTTTATAATTTTAGATCATGACCCGACAGTACCGACAGTAGGAACAATTCATGAGTTGGTGGTGGCTACATTTGAAAAGAAAGTTATATTGTTGAAGTATAATAAGTCTCAGTTAGATGCGTTTAACCCTTGGATGGCAACATTTGTAAAGTCTCATCATTTCTTCTCAACATGGGATGCGATGTTTGATTATCTAGAGAAAGTAAATCGCGGAGAATTAGATACATCATATTGGATATTATGACGGCAATAGAAGACGTATACGATGAATTATATTGCGGCAAATGGGAAGATTTAATCTTAACTATTCCTAACAATTCAATTGATTTAATAGTCACGAGCCCTCCATATAATATAGGACTAGGCGTTGACAATAAATATAAAAAAGACGCATATGATTCTTATAATGATGATATGCCATATGACCAATATATTCAATGGATGACCAATCTGTTTTTTGAATGCAATAGAGTACTCAAATTCGGCGGAAGACTATGCGTTAATATTGCCGATGGTTCCAATGGTAAAATCCCTACTCATATTGACTTTACCAATGTATTAATAAACAAACTGCATACGTTGGTAACAAAACAAAATAAGGAAGAATGGTTTAACCCTTTTCAAATGATAACGACTATTGTATGGGACAAAGACCAGATAGGGAATAGCACCAGTTGGGGATCGTTTAAATCACCAAGTTGTCCTTCTTTCCCAACTCAATTCGAATTTATAATAATGGTTGGTAAAGGTACGAATAAACATCAAGGGAGTGGAGAGGTTTCAGTTTCTAGTGATAATTTCATTCGTAATTCTAGAGCGTTATGGAAATTTCAACCAGAAAGTGGAATGATTAAGAACTATGATCATCCAGCAATGTTTTCAGAAGAACTCCCAAGACGTTGCATAGACCAGTTGACATACGTTGGGGATGTTGTTCTAGACCCTTTTTCTGGAGCTGGAACTACATGTGCAGTTGCTAAAAAAATGGGGAGACATTATATCGGTTTTGAAATGTCTGAAAAATATCACAGCAAAGCCACTGAAAGATTGTCGTTAATTCCTACTATGGGTAAGGTGGGATTGCCAGAATGGATGAGTTGAAAAATGTCTTGATTTGTTTAAAATATATGGTATAGTATTGCAAATGAAAAGAAAGGAATAAAAATGAATGTTTATAAAGTTGAGTTAATGATTATTGATCATGATGGGATTGGCGGAGAATCAATCAAAGAAGTTTTAGAGAATGTAAAATATCCTAATTGGTGTATAAGTCCAGATGTTATGGCTATTGAATCTAGAGACATTGGAGAGTGGCATGACGGTCATATTCTTAATAACACTAGATTGCGGGGGGCTGAATACAAACGCATTTTCCCAGCTAACATTAGAGTTGATTAATTAAAAGAAAGTAGAATAATATTATGATAGAAAACGCAATTTATAACGCATTCCTTAAAAAAACAAAAAGAGAGAAAATGGATAGTAATGGGAATTGGCAATATCCTATGTTTTGGGCTATCGATTTACATGATGTTATTATTCCTGGCACCTATACACGGAATAATGATAAGAGAGAGTTTTATCCAGATGCCAAAGAAGTTTTGCAATGGCTGACAAATAGAGAAGATATGTGTATCATTTTGTATACATCCAGTCATCAAGACTCAATCGCTGATATTGTTAAATGGCTAGGCGAAAGTGAAATCAAAATCGATTTTATCAATGAAAATCCACTTTGTCCCAATACAGAATTATGTGATTTTTCAGGTAAATTCTACATGGATATTCTCTTGGAGGACAAGGCTGGATTTGTTGGCGAAACGGATTGGACAACTATAAAACACACTCTTATGGATTCTAAGCAGTGGCACTTTAAAAAATCACATACCGAATTTAATTGGTACTCTAGTGTTGTTAAATAGCTGCACCAAAAGCTTTTATGATATTTTTAACTTGTTTTACTGACAACGCATTTACGATTCTACTTTCAAGATTAAGTATCCATGTTTCGCATTTATCGGGATACCATTTATGTAAATATTCATGAATTAGAGTGGGAACAAGCTCTCTTCTGTAATCCAAAGAGATTTCTTCTGTCCCATAATCATATAAACCTTGACGATGTGCCCCCATTTTCTTTAAAATCAATAGATGATTCCCCTCTCTAAGCTCTTTATATAAGCGAGAAGTTATCTTGTACAGGTGTTGTTTGTTGTAGGACATGGCAACATTTAATTCTAGCAAAGGATTCCAATTACCTTTTATTGAATTACCATATATGAATAATAAAAAACCAGACGAGATAAGGATAATAGCACAAGTATCTGATAAAATGGAACTTATAGACAAAAGATTGTATAATAATTTTGCAAGATTTGGTAATATTATGGATGTAGCTCGTCAATATGGTATAAAATCGAAAAAAGTCAGTAATGGAATCGAATTTTATGCACCTAAGTCAAGGCTTCAGATGTTTGTTGAGAAGTTGCATTTTTCTCAAACCCCATTTAGAGAAATTTAAAGATTTGTCTTGAATTTATCTAATGCATTGAATATACTATTAAAAATATTGAAAGGATGCCATGGATTTAAAAGAATTAGAAGAAAGTGGATTGATTTTTTATAAGACGATTGTAGGTAGCCGGTCTTATGGAACAGATACCAAAGATTCAGATACCGATATAAAAGGTTTCTATTGGGTAGATCCATCTGAATACCTTAGCCTAAATCCGCCCGTAACTCCTCAGACTAGTCAAATAAACGATGAAAAGCATAATGTTGTTTATTATAGTCCTTATCGTGCTTTTGAATTGTTGAAAACGGCGAATCCTAATTTTATAGAACTATTATGGACGCCAAAAGATTGTGTAATTAAGACAGATGATGTTATAATGCCAATACTTTTAGAGAATAGAAATCTTTTCATTACCAAAGAGGCTTATCATTCTCACGCCGAATATGCTTTAGCTCAGATTAAAAGAGCGAAAGGCAAAAACAAAAAGGTGCATAATCCATGTTCAGAAACAATGCCGGTTAAGGAAGATTTTTGCAGGGTTATACTTTTATCTAATTTTCAATGGGAAGAATGTGACTTGGGTTTAGATATACCTGGTGAAGAAAATGGATGGACATTTAAAAATATGTTTCCGTTCAGACCAATTCCAGTTAAAGAAACAAATATCAATTTAGATCATTGTCATGTTGCTTCTTTGGAACATGCGCCTAACATTTATCGTTTGTATCATTATGGCGATAAAGCTAAAGGAGTATTTCGTGGAGACAATATGTTGGTTTGCGAATCAATTCCAAAACAGGACGAATGGGATAAAATAATCGGCATTTTGGTTTATGACAAGAACGAATATGACAAGGCTGTTAAAGATTGGCACTCGTACTGGAGTTGGAAAAAAAATTCTAATCCAGAACGATGGAAGTCTCAGGAAGGTGGAATGATTGATTTCGACGTGAAAAACATGCAACACTCCTTCAGGTTGATTTATTCTGGTTTGAATATATTGAAGCATGGAGAACCTATCGTAAGATTTGAAGGAGATATGTTGAGGTTTTTAAGAGAAATTCGAGACGAGAAATATACCTATGAAGATTTAATGAGTAAATTAAATGTACTAGAGAAAGAAATGGCTAGTTTATTTGAAAGTTCTAAATTGCCTGATACATGTGATGAAGTTAAATTGAACAATCTATATAAGCACTTAATGGATGTTGGGAGTAAACAATGAATAACAAATGGGAGCAATTAATCATGAATGAAATTATGGATCAAGTTAAAGTTATACCGCCGCCAAGACCTAAAGTCAACGAGGAAATCATACGTATTGCGGCAGAAAAGATTGTCGCTCAATTTTCCAATCCACCAATAAAAGGTGACGAAGATTATTATGTACGAGATATTGTTGAATCTTATTATTATGTAATGGATGGATATGAGTTGGCAAAGCGATTGGATAGGGACTGTGGTTGGGATATAACTGTAGATTTGGTTAATGCTCTTGACGGTATGGATCACGATGTCATAACTGTTTTAGAAAAGAGAGAAAAGGAATGGGCGAAAGAGTACAATATTCAGCCAACCCTTGAAATGAATACAAAAATCAAAGAAGGTGTAATCGTTGGAATAGACGAATATCATGCCGCAAGATACAAGGTCAGGGAATATGATTGTATTAAGGACAACAAATACCGTTTAATTAAGTTTGAAGATGCGATTCCTGTGTAGCGGGACTATTATTGCCAATGATATGCGGGACTGCATTGTTGCCAGTAAAGCTTTCTTCTTCTTTCTTATGCCAAAACAATCTCCATCCTGAAGAAGTCATTGTCCATCCTTCAATTATTATCTCACCAATATGTATTTTGTTGTGGCAATTCGAGCAACATGGGCAGACATTTGAAGGATGATTGTAATTAGGTATTTTTCGTCCTAGTATATGATGCTCCTGTAGATATTCATAAGCACCGCATATCTCGCAAGGAAATTTAGTTTTTGTTTTTTGCCCTTTTGGTATCTTTCGCATCTTTCTCCTAATTAGAACATCAATATTATACAATTTCACAAATAAAACCTATTGATAAAAGAAAATGTATAATACAATAAAAGGTAATTGAACATGTGGAAACAAAAAAGATACGAAAAAGAAAAAGAATCAATTATTGCTCAAAAAGGCATACACGGAATCCTAGCAAGATTGATGTCACAAAGGAATATCGACGCTGATTTGTCGTTTTCATTTTTGGATGCAGATTATAACGGACTGTCTCATCCGTATAAATTACATGATGTTGAAAAAGCAGTCAATATATTTATCGAAGTAGCCAAGAATAAAGGCACAGTAAGCGTTATCGGTGATTATGATGCTGATGGGATAATAAGTAGCACAATGTTGAAAGAACTTTGCAATACTTTCGGGTTACAATGCAATGTGTTTTTGCCATCTCGAATTGACCACGGATACGGATTAAATCAAAAAACTATAAAAGCCTTTGCAGAAAGTTTAAAGAAAATTCCTGATTTACTAATAATTACCGATTGTGGAATGAACAATAGTCCTCAAATCAATGAATTAAGAGGATTAGGAATAAAGAAGATAATCGTAATAGACCATCATGAAGGAAGCGGCGATAATATATCACTTAATGCCGATGCACTTGTAACATGGCATTTATCAGATGGATTTAACGAGATGTGTGCTTGCGGCGAGGTCTTCCAATTTATAAGAGGCATAAGATGGGTCACGAAAAAAGTCAATCCAATAGAATTCCTAACATATGCTGCTATCGGAACTGTTGCAGATGTTAGCCCTGTAATCGGAGACAATAGGATTATCGTTAGACAAGGATTAACTGAATATTCAATTAATCATGTGGCGGGTGCAGGATTGAAAGCATTATTGAAACAATCTAATATACATATAACGGCATTAACGCAAGAGGATATAGCGTTCAAGATAGCTCCAAAGATAAATGCTGTTGGTAGAATGTTCCATCCCGATTCTGTATATCATTTGTTGGTTGAAAGGAATGTAAGTTCAGCCGAAAACTTGGCCGAACATATCACTAAATATAATGAAGAACGTAAACTGGTTCAGAGTCAAATAGAAAAAGAAGCTAAATTGTCGATAGTACCAAGCGACAATCTTCATGGGATATTGACATATAACAAAAATTGGCATATCGGTGTAGTTGGTATAGTTGCCTCTAGAATTGCTGAAACATATAATTGCCCGTCTTTGGTAGTTGGTTATAAAGATGGAGTATGGAAAGGTAGCGGAAGATCTATAAACGGCATACACATAAAGAAAATCCTTGATACTTGTCCAGAAATATTTGCTGGATATGGTGGTCATGCAGGAGCGGTTGGACTTACACTAAAAGAAGATATGATTGATAAAGCCCCATCTATATTCAATGATGCTTGTGAAAAATATTTGAGAGTCCATCAAGTTGAAAACAAATCATTGAAAATGTTCGATGCTCATTTGAAACCACAAGCTATTACAAAAGAAGTAGGAGAGGAAATCATCAAATTGTCTCCTTATTGCAATACGAATAATCCCGAACCAGTATTCAAACTTTCTAATGTAAAGATTGTTGAATCAAAATTTATTGAAAAAGAGACATGGCGTTTATTAAAATTCAAAGTCGAAAAAGACGGTTTCCAAGTCCCATATTCATTTAAAACGTTTTCGCCGCCATGTGGTTCTGAAATTGAGGGAAGATTGGCTAATATATTCTTTAGTTTTCCTCAAAAAATGGAAGATCCGTCTAATAAATTCTTCGAATATGAATTAAGCGGAGTTGATATAGAATTAATTTGAATTTAATGCTTGCATATCAACTTAATCCATGATAGTATATGTTTAACGCTTGAGGAAATTGTATAATATATTGAATATAGAATTGTTAGGAGGCAGGTATGAGATTTTTGATTGCATTTTTCTTGTTGCTGATTGGTGGCGTTGGAGGGACTGGTTTATTTCTATTATGCTTTGGATGGGCTACGTTTTTATGTTTAACGAAGATTTCCGATCAAATTGATGACATTGCAAAAAAAATAAACGAAACGAAAGGTAGTGAAAATGAATGTGAATAAGATGACAAAAGTTGATAAATCGCTATCTTTTGAAGATCGCATCGCTTTTTTGAAGTATTGTGCGGATTTATATGAGACAAATGGGACTTCGCCTATCTCTGACGCACAATATGATATGGAGTATGCGGAATTGGAACAAATTGATCCTAATCATAAGTTTTTTGAAGAAGTAGGCGGAATGGCAAATGACCATATCTACGGGACTCAGGTAAAGCATGTTGTAATGATGGGTAGTTTGAACAAATCGCCAGATATTGAATCATTTGAGAAGTGGTTGAAGGCTACTTACAAGAATTCCGAATGCTTCATGTTGCAGCATAAAATTGACGGTTTGTCTTTGGGTCTTACGTATGAAAACGGGAAATTAGTCAGAGCAGCTACGAGAGGAGATGGTACGACTGGCATTGATGTAACTAAAAACGCAATTTATGTCAAAGGCGTTTTAACTTCTATTCCAGAGAAAGGAACGGTTGAAGTAAGAGGCGAATGTTTTAAAGATAGAGCTGATTTCTATAAAAAATGGCACACTTCTGTTATGGTTGATGGATACAAGAATCCACGAAACTTCTCCGCTGGCTCATTGAATCAGATTGACCCTAAAGTAACAGAACAGCGTGGTTTGGAATTCATCGGCTATGAAGTTGTGCAAAAGGATTTCGAAACAGAACTTGATAAGAATAAGTTCCTTGTTTCTTGCGGGTTTAAGACATTGCAGGAATCCACCAGAAGAACTAAAGCGGGGTTGACATTCGATCAGATTGTTTTGGCAGTCAAACAGTATATGGATGGCATTGATCGCGGACAATTGCCTTACGATATTGATGGAATCGTTGTCAAGTTAAATGTCATTAAGGCGGCTAAGAAAATGGGTTCTGTTGACGGTGGAAGAAAACCAAAGTCGAATAGGGCTGTAAAATTCCCTCCTGAAGAAAAAGAAACTATTTTGGAAGCTGTAGAGTGTAATGTTGGTAGGACTGGAGCACTTACGCCAGTTGCAATTCTAAAGCCTGTTGAATTGGGCGGAGCAATTATTACAAGGGCAACTCTTCACAACTATTCCGCTTTGGATGGTAATGATGCCATTCGAATCGGTGCTACGGTTGTTATCGCTAAAAAGGGAGATATTATTCCTCAAATCATTCGTGTCAAAACAAATGGTTACAAAGCGATTGATATTCCGACTGTTTGCCCTTCTTGCGGACACCCTGTTACATGGGATAGCAATCATGTTGAAATTGTTTGCGATAATATCAATTGTCTTGCTCAGTTAAACAAGAAGATTGAGCATTGGTTTAAGAAGATTGGCGTAAAAGGAATTGGTGGTGGTACGATAGCTAAATTGACTAGTCCCGATGTATTACTTTGGGAAGGTCGTACAATTATTGAATCGTTGCCTGAAATGTATTATATGTTGGATAATGACAGAAAGAGCGAGCACCCATTCCGTAAGTATGCAAGAATTAAGGAAATTTTTGGAGAGCAGACATATAAGAATATCATTGACAGTGTAAACAGCGTAAAGGAAGTTACATTGCCAGAATTCATTGAGGCTCTTGGTATTGGCAGAGTTGGTCGAACAGCAGCAGATATTGTGGCAATTGCTCCTACCGTTGATGATATTGATCGGCTTACGGTTCAGGATGTTGCAAATATATCAGGTTTTGCGTTAATCAAGGCTCAAGGGTTTATTGATGGTTGGAAAGCGGTTAGAGGCGAGATCGAACAGCTATTGAAATATGTAACTGTAAAGGTCAATGCTTGTTCTAGTGATAAGTTGGTTGGTAAGTCATTCTGTTTTACGGGTTCTTTCGCCAATCCAACCAGAAGTGAAATGGAAAAAATTGTAACTGATAACGGCGGCAAGATTTCTTCTGTTTCAAAGAATCTAACGGCATTGGTATGGGATGGGGAGATTAGTGGTGCAAAGTTTGAAAAGGCGAAGCAAATTGGCGTTAATATATTCAGTCAGGATGATTTCTTGAAATTGTTGAATTAATCATAAGGGGGAAAATGGTAAATGATGATTTGGTTGCACATATAAGGACAAAACAACGTAAACTTTTACAGGCGAAACAAGAACTGAAAAAGCATTTCGTTGGATTGGATGAAATTATAGATAGGGTGATTAAAGATATTGAAACTTGGTATATTATGCCAGAGCTTCTAACTCGCCCACCTATTATCTGTCTCTGGGGTCCAACCGGCGTAGGCAAAACTGATCTGGTCAGAAGATTAGTGAAATGTTTGCATGTACAAGACCGTTTTTGCGAAATGACGCTCTCCAACAAAGGTGCAACTTCAACACCTTGGAGCAGTAGCATCGGATCAATTTTAAGAAGTTCAAACGTTCAATCTGGAATACAATCTGTTATTTTAATGGATGAGATACAAGGATTTAGAACGATTGATGAAGACGGCAACGATATTCATGACTGCAAATTCAAAGATGTTTGGACGCTTTTGAGTGACGGCAAGCTTCCTTATCAGGTGGAAATTGAAAGTTTAATGAGTATGCTTTGGGATTTGCAGAAAACAGATGTGGTAGTAAATAATAAAAACAAAAGACTGCCAGCGGAAGGTGTTGCTGCATCTGAACGTATGACTGCTCATGATCTTATAGATGACGACGACGATGATGATGAAGATCCTAAGCACGATTTTTATCAATTGAATTATTTTAAGTCATTACTTCGTTTGGATGAACCGATTGAAGAAATCGCAACATGGCCTGATGCGAAACGAAAACAAATAATATTGAAAAGATTAACGGATAAAACCATATTCGAGGAAGAGGATTACACAAAATGTCTAATATTCATATCTGGCAATCTTGACGAAGCTTATGGTTTTGCGAAAGATGTAAAGGAAGTTGATGCGGATGCAGATATATTACATGAAATTTCTAAAAAGATTAGCATTCTAGATATAAAAGAAGCTTTGACTAAGAGATTTAAGCCTGAACAGATATCTAGAATGGGGAATTCGCATGTGATTTATCCTTCACTAAATCGCGAATCATTTGAGACTATAATTGATCGCAAAATTGAAACAATAAGGTCGAGAATAAAAACCCAAACTAATATTGATGTGTTTGTAGACCAATCTATCAAGAAATTAATCTATGAAAATGGTGTTTTCCCAGCTCAAGGGACGAGACCTTTATTCTCAACAGTATCCGATATTCTTGAAAATTCCTTGCCAGACTTTTTGTTGAAAGCGATTCTCAAAGGAAATTCTGAACTTAACATATATTACGCTAAAGATGCAATTCGAGCTAATGTAGGTAAAGGGGAAGTCAAGAGGAGATATATTGGCGTAATAGACAAGCTTAAGACAGATCGTAGGAATAATGTTGATAGAAGAACTTTAACGGCTGTTCATGAAGCTGGTCACGCAGTAGCTTTTTCAATTCTATTTAAAGTTGCACCATCTCAAATTGTGGCAACTCCAGCTTCTAATGACACAGATGGCTTTATTTATACAATTCAAGCTTGTCAATCAAAGGACATGGCTAAAAAGAGACTATGCGGGATGTTGGCTGGTCAAGCGGCTGAAAGAATAATATTCGGGGTTAATAACGTAACCAGCGGAAGTGGGCATGATCTAATTAAAGCTACTGAAAAAGCTGCCAGAATGGTTCGTAAATGGGGTATGGGTTCTTATGCGTCTGTTATCTCGAAAGAGGAAGTTGACCTTTCCAACAACGATATAGAAGGCTCTAATCAGATGATAGAAGCTTTAATTCAAAAATGCAAAAATGACGCCGAAGCTTTATTACAAAACAATATGAATTTATTGCAGGATGTAATCGATACATTGTTAGTTGTTGATAAAATAGAGCCTGCTGATTTTAAAATGATTTGTTCTAAACATGGCATTGAAATAGGACAGGCTATATCTTCTGAAGATGTTATTTATTGGGATTATGGTACTGCTTATCAGAAATTCAAGGAAAATCGAAAAAGTAATTGACATTTACTTGTTTTGCTGATATATTGCTTCTCAAGATAATTAAAAGAAAGGAAGAAAAATGAATTTAGTATATGACCCGATTATTACCTCAATGTTTGATGATGATTTATACAAACTGACTCAGCAACAAGCCTTTATGGAGCTATTCCCTACTGCAATAGGCGAATATAGGTTCCAGAATAGAGGTAGTCATAGATTTAATCAGGATTTTATAGACTCATTGAATTTCCAGATTAACGAATGTATGCCATCGTTAAAAGCTACAGATGCAGAAATTGAATGGCTTGGGAGAAAATGTCATTTCTTTAAGCCTTGGTATTTAGAAGTGTTTAGGGGTTTCAGATATAATCCTAAAGGCGTCAACGTCCGTCTTGATTCAGATAATAATCTTGTTTTGGGTATTAAAGGCAAGGTAATAAACGAGATGATGTGGGAAGTTAAGTTGATGGCGACAATATCTGAGTTGTATTTTACTTTGATTGATACAACATGGAATATGTATGGTCAAGAAGATATGGCTGCATTAAAGGCAGATGAATTAAGTTCTAATTATTGTAAATTTGTCGATTTTGGTACACGTAGAAGAAGAAATTTTGATACTCAAGACTTAGTTGTTAATACGATGAACACTTTTAGTGGGTTTATGGGTTCAAGTAATGTTCATCTTTCAATGAAATATCATCTTACTCCTAAGGGAACTCAGGCACATGAATGGTTTCAAGCTATGCAAGCCTTAGAGGGTATTCGCAATAGCAATTATTACGCTCTTAACAATTGGGTCAGAGTGTACAATGGTAATCTTGGTATCGCCTTGCCTGACACTCTTGGTACAGAACAGTTTTTGAAGAATTTCAATCTTAAGTATGCTAAGTTGTTTGACGGTGTTAGATGGGATTCAGGAGATGCTTATTGGTTTACAGATTTAATTGTTGCACACTATAAGAGCCTTGGTATTGATCCTATGTCAAAAACGATTATTTACAGTAACGCTTTGGATTGTAAAAAAGCAGTTGAGATTAAGAAATACTGCGAAGGTAAGATTAAATGCTCTTTTGGCATCGGAACTTTTTTTACTGGAGATTTCAAGAATACATTAGATGGTTCTGTTTCCAAGCCTTTAAATATGGTGATTAAGTTGTGGTCTGTTAATGATATACCTGTTGTTAAATTGTCAGACGATAAAGGCAAGGTTATGGGTGACAGTGATGCAATAAGGGTAACGAAGTGGATGGTTAATGGAGAGAAACTATGAAAGCATATAAAGCAACAGACAACTTAAAATGTATTTCTCTAACTTATGAGATTGGGAAAACTTATACATTTGAGGGGGAAATTGAATTGAAGTATTCAGGTTTTCATTTTTGTCCAAACGCCGCCGATACTTTACGCTGTAGTGACTATCGAGGGCAATCTTTGGTAATCGTTGAAGTTGAAGTTCTTGGTAATATTTACTGGTCGCCTTGGCACATTGAGGGAGTTACGGATAAATTAAAAGTAATAAGAGTGTTGCCTAAAGAAGAATATTTAAGCAATAACATTGATTTATACGAATATAATTCTTTTGGGAGTGTTACTAAATTAACGCAAACGTATGGAAGAGTAATTGAATATGAATATGATGCAAATAATAATCTTATAAAGATGACAGAGACAACCCCAGGTTGGACGCCGACTACTCGCTCTTATGAATATGACAGTCGGAATAATCTGGTGAAAAGATTCTTCAACGGTAGAGAGGCAGAAAAATATGAATACGATTTTAAAAACAATTTAATCAAAAAAGCATACGGCAGTGATAGAGGATGGTCTATAAAAATAGATGACTAATATATGAAAAAGATAGGTATAGTAGGTTCTAGGCGTAGAGATTCAAATGCGTTTAAAGCAACATAGAATCTAAAGGTTGTGTTATTGGTTCGCTATTAATTTTTATTGACTTTGTGTATTTCCCCTGTTTTAGCTCTTATATTGTATTTTATAATTTCTAAAGCTGCGGATGCTTTTAGCGATTTTATACCAATTATTATTGAATGCCCTTATTGTGTTAGGTAATGAATCATTGAACGACATAAGGTCTTTAAATGCACTTTCATAAGAGCTTTTGTCTTCAAGGTGCCTGTCTGGATGAAGTAACATAGCTAATCTACGAAATATTTTCTTCCAAGATAGTTTATCTAAATGTTCTGGTACATCTTTAATACCGTCCACTAAATTACCACCATTCAATTCATTTTTGTTGAAAAGCATTGAGTATTTATTAATGAAATCTTTAACCTTTTGAGCCAAAGAAGAATTTTGAGTCCTTATATCATAAAAGGAGTTTTCATCTTCATTCAATTCATTTTCGTGTAATCTTTCCCACCGATTCCACCTAATTTCCTCTTCTTTCGCTTTTAACCCCTCTTTATATGCCTCGTCTATCTCAATATCATTAGGATATTGGCTTTTCCACCACTCATAATTACTTTTAAACTCTTCATTTGTGTCGCCGGGTGAACCTTCTTTCAGAGTTTGTATAATGATAAGTCTATAAATTCTATTGTCTCTGGCGAACTCTGGAGAAAGTTTCTTCTCTAATATATTCCCAATAAGATTGTCTATCTTATTAAGATATTCTTGGTAGTATTCTTTATATTGTATTAGTAGAGGCTTGTAATTAACTATATAGCCTATTAATACATCTTTTAGGCGGATATTGCTGGACATTTTTTCTTTCCAAAAATCTTGCAAATTTGGCATATCAGGAAGTAAACCATTAATATATTTTTCTTCCCAATTATTTTGTTTTTGATAACATTTCAGTTTTTCTTTTGGAATATCTTTCATTGGTTGATGAATATCATACACAGATAGGAACAGTAGTGAATTTATCATATCACTTACTTCCTTATCAGATATTGTGTGTGAGGATGTAAGTTCGAGGCTATTTCCTATTGCTTTTAATCTTATGGAAACCCTTTTTCTAATAAGATTTATGGAAAGTTCTTCACTAACTAAGTCAAGAAATTCATCCGAACATTTCAAGTCATTGTCTGGAACTATGTCTGTAGCTATTTTATACCAACTCTTCATAATATCTAATTCAAAAATAAATAAATTTTTCCTTTGCTGATTTTAAAAGGGCTTTGGAAAGACTCTATTGGTTTTCCACAGTTTTTACAATTAGTTTTAATTTTTATATTATAGAAATGTTGCAAAATCCCCTTCATATTGTATAATAATATATGAAAAAGATAGGTATAGTAGGTTCTAGGCGTAGAGATTCAAATGTTGATCTTGAATTATGTAGGAAGGTATTTAACTCCATTTATGAAGATGGTGATATAATCGTATCGGGTCATTGTCCAAAAGGGGCAGATGCTATGGCGGAAATATTTGCTAAAGAACTTAATTTAACTGAAGCAAATGGCAAGTTAATATTGCATCGTCCTGATTGGGATGCTCATGGTAAGGCTGCTGGATTTGTTAGAAACACATTTATAGCAGAAGATTCAGATGTTATAATAGCGTTATTGCCCAACGATGGTTCGCATAGTTATGGCACAGAAGATACAGTTAAGAAAGCGATTAAGTTAGGTAAACAGATTCTATTGGTCGATCAGCCTTCAATAGAGGAATTTGACCCGTTAAAAGAAGTATGAACAATTATTGGTTAGGAAAAAAGAACAAAACGTCTCAATTTGAGTGTTGCTCCATTGTTTCAGACATAATCTTGTTTAATGGCAGAAAAGGCATTACACAAGACAGCTTTGAACAAAAATGGAATTATGAAGAGTATCCTCCTTCCATATCTACCGTTCATAAGTTAGTGAAATACAAACATATCAAATGGTACATAAGGAATCATATAACAGTTGATGATAAAATATGGAACGGAGATTTTATACATGGGTTGTCAACTTGTGGTAGAATCAAATGGTATAAAAGTACGTTCCCAAGTTTATCGTGGACATCAAACTCATCATTGGCTGATATATTAAGAGAATGTCCATTTTACGGCAAGGTTACAGCGTATAAGAATGAAGCTTCTATGAGTGCGTTGTACAAATGGTGCGATGTTCCTGCTTTATATTTGCCATATGAAGAAAAATCAATTTCATTTATGGCTGGAGTGTTGGCAACTGGAACAATAATAGAAAAGAATGGCAATACATACGCGAACTATTCAAGACTTGCGTTGCCGTATATTTTGAAATTTGGGATACCTATAGAGTATTCAAGTCCAAGTAAGATATATAACTTAGTCTCACCAATATGGGCTGCTATACTTACTGACTACATGCCTAGCTCATGCAAAAAATGGTTGGAGATAAAACATGGTGGATATAAATCTGAAATGTATGCTCCTATTCTTTGGCGGATGTATGTTTCAAATGATATACAACGTGGGGGAATTCCTTATTTGAATTCAAGGCGATGGGTATATAATCATTTTGGTACGATAGAAGATACGGAGCAGCAGTGGTTGAAATTAGGTTTGTCACAGCTTGATAGTAGATTTAGAATTGCGATTAGATCTTCTCTGAAAAATGTATAATATTAAAATGAAAAAAGACAATATAAATACAGTTGAGCATGATTTTGAAAAAGATTATGTGAAAGAAATGTTTGATTTTAGAGAAACCAGATTGGGGAATACGATAGTTACAAATGCAGAAGTCAAAGAAGGTTATTTGGTTGATGGATTTACTATGGTTAAGATAGAAAGAGAGCTTCCTGAAAGTTATTTAGAAAATGATTCAGAGACGCGGATTAGAGCTAGAGTTAAGAGAATTGGCACGAGTAGTTAAATGGAAGAATATTCATGGAGGTTATAAATGAAGTATCTATTAATCGATGGCAACAATTTGGCGGTTAGAGCTAGTTTTGCGAATTCAGAATTGAAAAATCAAGACGGGATTCCAACAGGGGCACATTTTGGAGTCTTCCAATCTTTGATAACTTTGAAGAAAAGGTTTAAAGAGTATCAATTCCTCATGGTGTGGGATGGTAAATCTAAACGCAGGGTTGAAGAAGCTAAAAAAGGCGTAGAGCGAGGTGCAGTTCCTTCTGGATACAAGGAGAATCGTCCAAAAGGAGAAGAAATGCCAAAACCACTATTGGATTTTTATTCTCAATCTGATTACTTGAAGATTGGAATTGGGCAATTAGGCATTCCTCAGATCCGTTTGTCAGAATTTGAAGCGGACGATGTGATTGCTAGTTACGCTAAAAAATTGAAAAAAGATCATTTTGTAATGGTAAATACATCCGATAATGATTATTGGCAAATTTTAGACGAAAATGTTGTTTTGTGGGACGGAATGAAGAGTCTAGAAACAACCAAATCTTCTTGGGAACAGGAGTTTGGCATAACCACCGATTTAGCTATTGATATGGGGGCATTCAAAGGAGATACTGGAGATAACATTTTCGGAATTCCAGGTTGGGGTGAAAAGACAGCTATTAAAGAACTTAAAGTACATAAGTCATGGAAGAATATATTGTCGCACTATCATAGCAAGTATGACAGTTTACGTGTCAAATATCCAGATTTGACTGATGAAAACGAGTTCAAGATAATTAAAGAGATAAAAACAGATCCAGACAAACCGACAGCCAGACTTAAATTTGCCGAAATTACTTTTGATATGCCATTTACTGGGGTATGTAAGGCTCTTAATGATGGTGTTATAAAAATACCTAAAACAGAATTAATGGCTCTTATGTTTGAAAAGCGTTTGGAATTAGCTTATTCACTCAAGAAAATGGATGATGAAATTGCTGATCTGCCTGATATAGAACAAGGCGAGTTCAATTATCAAAGAGTAGTTGAATATTTAGAATATTACGATATATACACTTTGCATGATGACGTAAGACTTTTTAATTAATGGCGGGAAATTAGTTATGATTGAGAAAAGATATTCATTACACGATATATTGTTAATGGATCAATATATTATGGAGTTGGCAAGTTATGAATCGACCCAAGGGATGTTGATATATCCAACAGATTTTGAAAGCATTCTTAAATTGCAGGAAAAAACAAGGTCTAATTTCCATCAATTCAAAAAAATGATTCAAAACAATGAGTGCTCCATTGAAGAATTAGAGCAGATGGTGATTAATCGTCATGGACCAATACCTAATGCCAATTCAAAAATGACATTCCAAGAGACTATTGAACATTATGCTAATAAACCCGATGCATTGCCTCCAAGAGTTGAAAACGATTATTTATTGATGACTGATGTATTATTTAAGGCTTTCAATAATGCGTTGGTAGCTGAATATAACGATTTAGAGAATGAATCATTAAATACTCCAAAAGAAGAAATCATAGAGGAACCCGTCAAGAAAGCTGCCGCAAAGAAGCCTCCAACAAAGAAAAAAACAGTGAAGAAAACTGATAAAGAGGTAGAATAATGCTAACTATAAAACAAAAAGCAGATTTACTAATTGAGAATTTTTCAAAAAGTATATTAAATATAAAGATAGATGATAATTTTGATAGAGCTGTACAAGCAATATATGAGTGTGAAGGGAAAATAATAACTACAGGCATGGGGAAAGCAGGTATCGCTATGAGAAAGTTTTCTTCAACTCTTTGTTCGTTGGGAACTCCTTCATGTTATCTTCATCCAGGTGAGGCGTCACACGGAGATTTGGGTGTAATTGACAATAAAGACATTCTATTTGTTGCATCGACTTCTGGAAAGACAAGAGAAGTATTGGAAGTTATTGATTTGAGTCGAAACATAAATTGTCAACCTATTATAGGATTAACATCTCATCCAGATAGTGTAATCAGGAGTAAAGCGGATATTGTTTTGGATATGGGTATTATTAAAGAGGCTGGTTTTGCAGATATGAATTTAGCTCCTACTACTTCTATTTTGATTATGCAGGCGATTACCGATATAATATCCTTACTTGTAGCAGATAAAAAATGTTTTTCCAGTAATGATTTCAAAAACTATCACCATTCGGGTTATTTGGGAGCTGTTTCAAGAAAAGAGGATACAATATATTAGAATTTTTATTAAAGGGTTTATATTTAACATTAAGAAATATATGTAATGACGGTTTATTGTTTAACAAAAATGGGAGGTCAAAAAATGAAAAGATTAGTTATGTTGGGTGTTATGTTTATTGTTGTCGCATTAAATGGATGTGTGTCTGGATATGTTTTGAAAGCCAACAAACAGCAAGCCGCAATGTGGAAAGCAGTAGCGGCAAATAACGAACGTGCCATTAAGGATATGGAAGGCGGGAAAACTTATAAAGAGGCAGGAATGGAAGTTAGTACATGGGAAGGTATTAAAGAAGGTCCATTAACTCAGGCTGGAGCTTTTATAGCGGATTGTGGCATTATATGGGGTGGAGCAGAAGGCATTCAATGGATTGCCGACCAGAGTGGGGATGGGGATGGAGAGCGTTCAAGTTCTACTCAAGATTCAGGCAGAGATAGTATTAACTACAACATTACTGGAGATGGTAATACTATCAATCATAATGGTGACACAACTACTATTGGCGGTCCAACTGAATCTAACTAGTATTTAATTAGGGAGTTATCATGGTAAAAAACTATTTGTATAAATTTATTATATTGTGCATGTCAGTATTGATTATCTCTTCTTGTGAATCAGACGATAGTAGTTCAAAATCAAATGAAGATGATTCAGAGAAATTATTGGAAATGACTTGCGTTGTTAAAATGAGAAGTTTTAACGATTGGACTGGTTCTCAAGCTGGAGATGTTGCTCAATATGATTGCGGTGATAAGAGAATCATATATACAACGGAAACAAAAGCGTTGCGTCAAAAAGAATCATGTAGCGGATTCTATAGTGTAGACCATACAGAAATAACTATAGATGATATTTTGATAGTTAAATATAAGAAAAAAGATATAGACTATACTCTTACTCCAACTACAGTTAGGGCGACCTCAATTGAAGCATACCGTCCTGAATGCGTATTGGGACCAGTTGTAGACCCAAATGTATGTAGTCAATGCGGTCAATCTACTGGAAACTCATGTAGTTCTTGCAATAATAATTAAAAATAACCTATTAGGAGAAAATATGTTTAAAACACCATTTGTATTTAACGCAACGACAACAAAAACAACGACTCCAATGATTCCAACGTCAAGTCGTAAAAAAGCATTATGTGCAGGGATTAACGATTATCCTGGTACTGGCAATGACCTGAGAGGATGCGTACCTGATGCTAAAGCTTGGATACAATTGCTGAGTACAAATTATGGGTTTAATATAAAGTCTCTTTTTGACAGTCAAGTTAAACATAGCGTATTTACAGAAATATTTGGCAATTATGTGGCTGATAGTAAGTCAGGTGATTCAATAGTAATTACGTTTTCTGGTCATGGAACTAATATTCCAGATCTTAATGGAGATGAGGAAGATGGTCGTGAAGAGGCGTTATGCTTGTATGATGGTTTATTGATTGATGACGCTATTAGAGCTATTCTTCAGAATTTACACCCTGAAGCAAAACTAACTATTATATCTGATTCTTGCCATTCTGGAACGGTTACTAGGGCGTTTTTATCAACTATGAATGGTAAAGATCATCCTCGTCCTCGCTATATGCCTTTCGACGACAATTCTAGTGTTTTTTCACGTACAAATATAACTAAAAAGATATTTAAACCAGAAGAAGAAATGAACGAGATTCTAATTTCAGGATGTTTGCCTAATGAATATTCTTATGACGCTAAAATAGGTGGTACATTTAGAGGGGCGATGTCGTATTATGCTATAGAGATTTTAAAGAAATACCCATCTATTACTTATGAAAATTTCTACACTCATCTAAGGGCTGATTTGCCGTCTGGTAATTACCCGCAGACCCCTCAACTTGAATCGAAATTAGACAACAAAAAAACGGTTATGTTTGCTTAACCTGTTTGCTTAATCTAATCAAAAGTTTAATATACTAGCGTCAAAAAACACATATTCTCTACGCTAGTATATAGAATAATTGTCTTTTTTGTATAATAAAACATGAATTATTTTACAAGCGACTATCACTGGGGACATAAAAACATCATAACAATGTGTAATAGACCTTATCTAGACATTTATACTCATGACGATGATGTGATTCAAAAGCATAATTCGGTTGTTACAGATAGCGATGATGTTTGGGATTTAGGGGATATTGCTTATCGTTGCTCTGCCGAATATTTAGTTGAGCGTATTAAGCGTTTGAAGGGGAAAAGGCATATCGTAATGGGAAATCACGATAAACCTCTTAGACAGGCATATAAGCAAGGTTTATTGAAATGTTTGATAGACAGTGGGAAACTAGAGATTATAGGAGGCGATACAGCTATTGATGATTCGACTTTGGCTATTTCAAAAATGCTTAATATTGACGGGCAACAGGTATTTGTAAGTCATTATGCGTACAAAACGTGGACGGGGGCATTCAGAGGTACAATAATGTTATATGGTCATAGTCATGGTAATTTAACTGAGTCTTTATATAAAAGTTTTGACGTAGGTATTGATTCGCACAACTATTATCCTTGGAGTTGGATTCAAGTAAAAGAACGTATAAGCAAAGTATCAATTGATTTTTCGGAAAAATATGAATGTAAGAATGATTGATAAGAATTTCGAATATAAACCGTATGATCTTCCTGTAGTGAGGGCGACGGTTGATATAACATGTTCAACAAATGATGAAATGAATTTTATATTTCATCATTTGGAATCGTTCAATATTGAAAAAGAATATAATGAATATAAAAAACATTTAGAAAACCAGCCTGATATTGAAGCTGACCTATCAAAAAAGATTTTAGAAAATCTCTCAAAACATATGCAGAAATCAATCGAACCAGAAAAACCGATAGACGATATAATGGAGGTCGCTATCTCTTCTAATCCTATCTCTAGTTTGGAACTAGATTAATTTTAAAAATAATGATTGACAACCATATCCTCTTATGATAATATCGCTCCAACGATTGAATTAATTAGACGGAAGAAAGGACGATAAACGATGAGCGATTTCAAAGATATCAAGGATTTACCATTATTAACTACTGAACGCGAGCGGGAATTGGGTATCATAATTCGAAAAAACGACAGCAAATCCAAGAAAGATTTGGCATTAGTTGAATTAATCGAAAGTAATTTAAGATTGGTCGCTAAAGAAGCCATTAGATATTCTAGGGTTTCCAAAGCGTCTGTTGAAGAGTTATATAATGGGGGCAGAATAGGACTTATACGGGCTGCTTACGATTACGATCCAGAACAATTCAATACAAGATTTTCAACTTACGCTACAATATGGATTCGTCGTGGCGTTCGGGATGTTGTATACGCAGAGTCGCCAGTAAAAGTTCCTATGAATGTAATCAATGGTTTGTATCGGAAAAACAAAGCTCAAGGAGTTAATAAGTCTATTTCTAATGAAGATCTTAAAAAAGAGATAAATGTGACTGATGCACAGCTTGTTTTAATCGAAAAAGCTAATGTTACTTCTATATCTTTAAATATGACATTGGATAACGGTAAGGGTGATAATGTCGCTACTCTTGCAGATTTAATCGCTGATGAAAACGCGAAGATTCCAGGTGAAAGTGACATGTGCGATCCTCGTTATGATTTCTTGGAAGAGGCTATGAATGAACTGGATGAAGTAAGCAGAGATATTATTAATTCTCAAATTGTCGCTGATGAAAAAGTTGTTTTATATACATTGGCGGAAAAACATGGTATTACTTCTGAAAGAGTAAGGCAGATAAGAGAAAAAGCACTTTCGACTTTGAAGAAGAAAATTGTTTGCAAAATGAGTTCAAAAGGTTATACGCCGACTAAAGATATGTTGAAAGAGTTGAGTCCTAAAAAGAAGAAAACAAAAAAGCTTGACTTGAAGAGTTCTTAATGATATTCTATTGATAGTAAATGATTAATAGAAAGGTGGTTTAACATGGACGGCAAAATTGAATTGATTACGGGTTTAGATAAAGTTATAGACATTGTGCCGAATTTTGACAAGGTTATTGGACAGGATTCTGCATTGAAAAAACTGTCATTTTTTATTGAAAATCATAGTTGTGAAAATCCTATCCCAACTTTATTGTTCATGGGGTCTCATGGTCTTGGTAAAACGTATGTTGCAGAAAAGATAGCCAAGAACATGAACCGCAATTTTGTTGAGATTAACTGTGGTGTACTTGAGACTGAAAAAGACTTTATTGAGGGGGTTTTGTTCGGGCAAGTATTGGGGAATAAGCCAGTAACTTTATTTTTTGACGAATCGCACTGTTTGAATTCAGAGATTACGACGATTCTTTTATCTTTACTTAATCCATCTTCTTCTATGAAAAATGAGCTTCGGTATAAGAACTGGACTATTTTGTTTGATATGTCTAAAATAAATGTTATATTTGCTACTACAGACGCCCATAAAATGTTTGGACCATTAAAGAATAGATGTCAAGAAGTATATTTTGAATCTTACGATATAGACGCTCTTATGGACATGCTAGAGTTGTATTGCCCCGATATAAAGTTCAATTGCGACAGGAACTCTCTGGCAGAAGCTTGTCGTGGTAGAGGTCGTAATGCGTTTGTATTGGCTCAAAACATCAATAGATATTTCAGTAAGAGAGATTCAAATCATTTAGATTTATGTGAGAAGGATTGGGATAATTTGAAATCTATCTTTGAAATTTATCCATTGGGGCTGAATCGTCAAGAAGTTGAACTTTTGCAAATTATTTATGAACAAGGTCCAATTTCTTCTGCAAATATAGCATTGACAATGATGGTAAATACTGATAACATAGAGTCGGAAATTGAGATTCGTCCAAGAGAGCTAGGATTGGTTAAAAGTTCTTCTCGTGGTAGAATGTTGAGCGAAAAAGGTATAATGTATGTCGAGAGTAATATTAACAAGAAAAGGAGATAAAAATGATAACAGCAGCAATTGAGGATATTATGGCAGATACAATCGTTTCTTTTTGTGAGAACGCTGCTCAGTTGGGTTGCCCTATGTATATGGATGTTGATATGTGGTTCCGAGAACTATCTATAGAAGAACGTCGTGAAGTAATGCGTAAACTTATCGAAATCAAAGAATCTTTTATTGAACAAGAGTTTGAATCAAATATTTGCAATGGATATTGTGACTGCGACGGTTCTTGTGGAGATAATTGTAAGTGCAAGCATGAACATGTTGAGATGGATGAACCTAATGAAGATAAAGTTTTCCTGATGCATGAGATCGAATTTGAATTGGAAGAAGATTTGGTCGAATTTATGATTGATTTAGCAAGGTCTAAGATAGTAAATGACCGTGATGAATTGATCAATTATGGTATCAATTATGCTTTAAAGGAAATTATTAAAAGCAAAGAAGAATATCCATATAACTATGCAATGATAATGGAAGATCATTCTATATGGGAAGGACAGGCGGAAACTCCTCTGGAAGCTGCTTTTAACGCAAGTCAAGAAACAGGTAAAATGCCAATGTATTTTATGTCGAACGAAAGATGGGATGTGTAAAATGTTAAAGGTGCAAGAATATTTAAAAGAACATGGATTAGAAAAACTAAAATCAGAGTTTTTCATTGGAGTGACAGACTATCCTGATTTTGTTGTTTTGAATTACAACCAAATAACATCCCCCCGATTTAATCCAATTGTAGATGAATGTCGAGCTTTAATCCTAGAAAAAGGAACGTGGAATGTACTATGCCGTTCATTTGACAGATTCTATAACTGGCAAGAATCCGTTTCCGACACCAGTAATCTTACACTTCAAAAAATTGCATCTTTAAACGATGAATTTAAGGAGTTTGACATTCTTAAGGCATTGGTACAATCAAAAATCGACGGGTCATTATTATCGATGTGGAATTATAAAAACCAGTGGAATGTTTCAACTAGAAAAATGGGTTATGGCGAAGGTCCAACGTCATTAGGAAATACTTTCTCTGAATTGTTCTGGAGCATTGCCAATCAATATAATTTGAAAACTAAATTAGATGAAGAAGGGATGAGTGGTTTTACTGTTGTATTTGAGTTGGTTAGTCCTGAAACTCGTATCGTAACCCCATATGAAAATAAAGAAATTACTTTAATAGGCGCAAGAAACAATTGTGATGGACGTGAATTTTCTTCTGCTGAATTGGATCGTCTTGCAAATGTATTAGGAGTAAAACGGCCAGAATCATTTAAAATTGACAGTTTGAATGCCTTATTTGAACTTGTTAATGGAATGCCTTGTATGGAAGAGGGCGTTGTATTGGTGATTGAGAACGGTTCTGGTTCGCATTGGAGAGTTAAAGTAAAAAACGCTAAATATCTTGCAATTGCACATCTGCGTAACAATAGTAATATGTCTCCAAAACGAATATTGACATTGATTAAAGAGAATGAACAATTCGAGTACCTCCGCTACTTTCCTGGCGACCAGAAATATTTCGATTTAGTTGAATCCGAATATCGAGAGTCAGTGGAACGTATCAATGAGATATGGGATAAGGTTAAACATATTGAGAATCAAAAGGAATTCGCATTAACTATGATTCCTCTTACTAAGTTCTCGTTTGAAAAAGGTTTGATGTTCTCTGCACGTAAGAATGGAACTACGATTGAACAGGAAATGAAAAATATTGATGTTAAGAATCTTGAAGAGTCTATGGATTTGAAAAATAAATTCATTAAGGAATTCGGCATAAAAATAGAAGAAGAGGAGTGAAATGGAAAATGTAAGTTTGAAGAAATTAAACGAATTAAAAGATAGTTTGCAAAAAGATATCGAGAGGACGGTTGATGAATTGTACAAAGATGTGGAAGTTGTTCGATTAGGTAAAGAATTAAGCGTTGCCGAAAAAAAATATGACGAATTGATTCTAAAAAAGCAAAAAGAGATGGTTGCGACATTACAAGAATCTTTGGATAAAATAGAGCGAAACATAAAGGAACTAAAAGATTCTATTGCTGATAAGTATGCTCCTACAGGAAAAATAAAAGAGATACTTGATAGATGTATGTGTGGCGTGGATTGGGGCTCTTCAAAACCGTTTTCTATAAAGTGGGTTTCCGAGGATGAACGATTTTTTATTGTTACTCAAAAAGGGCATAATGGGTGGGCTGGAAGAGGATGTACTAGTTATGAACCATCCTATCATTATTTGATCGATATAAATAAGGACAATAAAAATAAGAGAGGATACGATTTATTAAATTTTATTAAAGTCGGACTAGAAGTAAATGGCAGATTAACAAAAGAGAAGCAAGAAGAACTTATTAAAAAAACAGTAGGAATTTGATAAAAGTCTTCGGAATAAAAGTTGAAGAGGAGTGAAATGGATATTATAATTTGTAATACATGCAACGGCAAGATAAAAGTTCCTATGAAATTTTATGGCAATGAGTGTGAATGCCCGTATTGTAATGCGTCAATAAGTCTGCAAAATAAAACAACAACTAATGCAATCCTTATTTCAATTTTCACTTCTCATAAGAAATTTATTGTGTCCGCTATCGTTATTTTAACTTTTATTGCTATGGCGTATACTGGTAATAATTCAAATTGTCCTGTTGATGATGAATCTGTTGCTACAGTTGAATCGTCCGGTATTGTAAATAAACGGTCAATTGCAAGAGAAGACATCATTAATAATATTTCTAAAATTATGATAGCAGCAGGCGTTAACCCGACAAAAGCTCGCCAAGATTCAATATCGCAAGCAGATAGATGCATCGCAATAGCCAGAAAATCAGGAGAGGATATAACATATGTAGTTAATCTATGGTTGGTTTGGATTGGTTCTGGCAACGAAAATGCGTTAAATGAGTTGGAAAGATTAAGCAAAAGATAAAAATCGTAGGACTAACTAAATGTCGATTAACGAAATGGAATTATACGAATGAATAAAAAATAGTTTGTTTTTGATAAACTATAAAAATTAAAATAAAGGAATTTCTTGACGTTTTCTTGTATAATATAGTGTATGGGAACCGCCAAGTTCGTAACAATAAATAAATTTCAAAGTCCTTTAGTGATGTTTAGCTTGAACTTGGCGGTTCTATTAACATCGCTTTAGGACTTTGTTTTTAGGAGATTAGTAGAAAATGAGAACCGCCAAGAAAAAAGATACACAAGAATTAGGTTTGAGAGCAATGTTGGACAAAATAAGAGAAAATCATATAGATATTGTTCCAATTATTCAAAATGAGTTGAAAGTAATTGTTTTTGATTGCATAAAGGACGTTATAACGGGCATTTATTGTGCGATTGAAGAAAATTACAATATACAATGCGAGATCCAAAATGGGCAATAAATTAACTGATGCAAATAGATTGTCTATTAAATATCCAGATATAGCAAAAGAATGGCATCCTGTTAAAAATTATCCTTTGAATCCATGTCAAGTAAGTTGTGGTAGTGCTAAAAAAATATGGTGGCAGTGTTCGAAGTGCGGGCATGAATGGCAGGCTCGCGTTTATACAAGAAAAAGTGACAGTGGGTGCCCTTTATGTTCTGGAAGATTTGTCCCTGAAAATAAACGTTTATGGAAAACTCATCCAGAATTATCGGCAGAATGGGATTTTGATAAAAACGGGTCTTTGACGCCCAAGAATATATCTAAAGGTAGCTCTAAAAAGATATGGTGGAAATGTAAAAACGGTCATGAATGGGAAGCCACTCCAAATGTTAGAACTTTTCAAAATACAGGTTGCCCATATTGCAATAGCTCTAGATTAAGTAAAGAGAACAATCTGGCAGTACAACATCCTAATTTATCAAAAGAATGGAATGTAACAAAAAATAATAACTTGACTCCTTACGATGTGACGCCGTTAACTAATAAGGTTGTATGGTGGAAATGCCATAAAGGGCACGAATGGAAGGCTAGAGTATCTCATAGAAGTAGGTGTTCATCAAATTGTCCGTATTGTTCAAAAATAGAGCTTATTGATGGAACTTTTTTCCATTCTCAAGTTGAGGCGTTTTGGTATCTCATGTTTAAGGATTTAAAAATGGAATTTAAACACGATCTTAGATACAAAAAAGAAGGCATAGGGATAGGGCGTTGTCGATATGATTTTTATTTTCCAAAAGACAACGTATACGTAGAAGTAACATCATACACCAAACAGTGCAAATATTGGAATAGGTATATTGAAAGAATACAAAAAAAGAAAAATTATGTAGAAAATATATTGAAAAGTCGATTTTGTTTTGTACAGTATTTTATGACAACAGAGGACATTAAATATTTAAAAAAATATATAAAATAGTTCTTGATTCTATACGATATTTATTTATAATGATAGATATAGATTAGATATTTAGATTTACTTAACAAGGAGAGCATTATGAGAAAAATACATTTATTGGGCATTGATTGTCAAAATGACTTTGCAGATCCAAAAGGCAGTTTGTTTGTCGATGGAGCTGACAAAGATATGGAATCGCTTGCAAAATTTATTGTAAGAGTGGGAAATCGAATAGACAGAATACATATGACTATTGATTCGCATCATGCATTTCAAATTTTTCATCCTTCGTTTTGGATTGATTCTAATAATGAGCACCCGAATCCATTTACTATAATAAGCGTTGATGATGTAGTCTCAAAAAGATGGAGTACGGCGATTAAGGATCTTCAAAGTAAAGGCGAGGAATATATAAAAAACCTTGAGAATAAAGGACGATATCCACTAATTATTTGGCCTTACCATACCATTGTTGGATCTTGGGGGTATTCAATTTATCCAAGCGTTTCTGACGCAATTATAAAATGGGAAAAAGAGACTAAAAAAACAGTTAATTATTGTCCAAAAGGGGATTTTTATCTTTCTGAACACTATGGGGCTTTTGAGGCAGAAGTTCCTTCGTTGGAAGATCCGAATACGATGTTAAACAAACCTTTTTTGGAAACTTTGAAAGAAGCGGATGAATTGTTGATATCTGGAGAGGCATTGAGCCATTGCGTCAAATCAACGGTAGAGCAAATTGCCGATAATTTGGGCGAAGACTATATTAAAAAGTTCATTTTTTTAGAAGACACGTCTAGTAGTGTAAATGGATTTGAAAAAAACGGAATAGATTTTATTAATGCGATGGTTAACCGAGGGATGAAGGTCATTAAATCAACCGACTATGTTTAGTAGACATTTTAAAGGGTAAAAATATGCTAGTTACATTAGAACAAGTACAAGAAAGAAAAGAACCAATCGATTGCTGTGGACTTAAAGCAAGAAGAAAGGATGAAAGCACTTGGATTGTATGGTGCGAAGAATACGATGATATGGAATTCGATATGAGCGAGACAGATCTAAAAGATTTTTTAAATGAGTCTCAAGGGAAGAGATATCGCAAATGTATCGCTTGGCGTGTTTGTGCTGGGAACGGATATGCTTGCTTTGAAATGTGTGATGAATGGCAAAGAAATAAATGTACTGAACAGCAAGACAAAGATAGGGCTTACAAAGAAGTGAGCGGGAAAGCCTACGAACTTCAGCCGCAGGATGAAAGCGAACAATTTAAAAAATATATTTACTAAAAAGAAGGAGTTTTAGTAAATATATTGTATAATAAAGATATGAAAGCAATTAAAGTTAGAATTTATCCTAAAAAATGGCAAAAGGAACTAATAGAAAAACACTTTGGATGTTGTCGTTTTGCATATAACTTTGGATTGGAAAAGAAAATTAAAACATATTCAGAAACTCAAAAATCTATGAGTATATTCGCAATCCAAAAAGAAATACCATTATTGTACGAAAAGAAACCTTGGCTAAAAGAAATTAATTCTCAGTCATTACAACAATCTTTAGGTGATTTGGATTCGGCGTTTTCGCATTTCTTTAAGAAAAATAACAGTTTCCCTAAATTCAAGTCAAAACATAATCCAAAACAATCGTTCAGAGTTCCACAACATTTTAAAGTAAGTAAAGATAAAAAATCAATTAAAATACCTAAGCTAAAGTGGATTGGTTTTAGAGATAAATTCAACATTCCTCAAGACGCTGAATTTAGGAATATAACAATATCAAGAGATGGTAATCAATATTTTGCATCACTCGGTTATAACTGTAAAAAAGAAATTGAAAACCAAAAAACTATAGATGACAATTCAGCACTGGGTATTGATTTAGGAGTTAAAACTTTTGCTAATTTTTCTGATGGAACAAAAATAGAAAATCCAAAACACTTCAAAAAATACGAAGAGAAATTAGCATTAGAGCAGCAGAAACTATCTAAAAAAGAAAATAAGGAAACAAAATCATATAAAAAACAAAAACAAAAAGTACAAAATGTATATAGAAAAATAAGAAACACAAGAAAAGATTTTCTCCATAAATTAAGTACAAGTCTAGTTGATAATCAAAACTGGAATACGTTTGTTATGGAGGATTTGGCGACTAAAGAACTCATTCAGAATAATTCATCTAATATGTCGAAGGCAATAGGAGATGCAGGATGGAGAATGTTTTCTAATATGATGAAATATAAAACCGAAGATAACGGTAAAAATTTCATTATGATTGGAAGATTTGAACCATCTAGTAAATTATGCTATTGTGGAACGAAAAATGATGAATTGACTTTGAATGATAGAATATGGACTTGTAAGATTTGCGGAATAGTCCATGACAGAGATGAATTAGCTGCCAATAACATTAAGAATTTTGGTATAATAAAAGTACGGGCAAGTGCTTTAGCGTAAGCTTAGAACCCCACGAGCTTTAGTCGTGGGAGTATGTCAGAAAGACAGTATGGCTAACAAAAACAAAAAAGGAGAAAAATGAAAGAAGTAACAGAACAAAATATAAAAACGCCATTGCAAATTGCTAGCGTTTCCGATTCTATTGTGGTTGTAAGGGTTGGCACTGATGAACGACCTGCTGCACAAGAGGATATTGACTATATTAAAAAGGAGTTCTCTAATGCGATAAAAGAAGGAGAATCAGTAATATTCACCCATCACGCTATTGATTTCGTAGTTATACCAAAATTGTTAATTGGTAACGTTGTCGTCAAAAGTTGAAGTTTATTACTATCCATGATTTAAGTTAACAAAAACGAAAAAGGAGAAAAATGAAAGAAGTAACAAGGGCATCGAGAAGGTATCGCGTAAATAGTCGTCAGAAGAGCATTAGAAGCCATGGCGATAATGTTGTAATCCGTTATTCGAAGCCTACCAATAAGAATGATTTGAAGCGTTGGGGTAAGGAATTGCAGATTACAGGAGAAAACTTCAGTATCAAGTTGAATGGTCATGCGATTCGTTCGATTAAGGCTGTGCTTGAGAAGGCAGGAGAATTGGATTAAGTTGTTTTTATTGCGGGATGACGCCGACCACAACAAGAACCCGAAAGGGCTAGGCAAGGTCACGATATGGTCACATGTGCCATATTGGATGGTTCGACCCCATCTCTCGCAACCATTTAAGAAAGTAAAAAATGAAGATAACAGAAGAGATTTTAGAGGCGATTGGCTTTATTAAACTATGCAATTCGTCAAATCCAGAATATTATTATTTGCCAGTTAACTATTTCTTGCCTTCGAAGACATACAATAAAGATAAAGAAAGAATTATTCTTGGCAAAGAGAGCCACGGCGGGAAACCGTTTTGGTCTTTGAGAGTAGATCGCGGAGATTGCGCCAGTTTTGTAAAGGAAATACAAACTCTTAATCAAATTGTTTGTGTAATAAGCGAATTTGCATTTGATTTGGGCGATAAGTCGAGAAAAATTAAATTTAAACAAGCATTGGAGGATTAATATGAAATTTGAAGTATTTAAACAGCATTGTAAGTATTCAGGATTTTGTAATATAAGCTGTTCGCATCCATCGAGGGATCAGCCATTGCCTCCTTTATTTTCTTTGTGTAATGAAAAACAATGCCCTGTTTGTAAGAATGATGCCAACACTGAAGATAAATCTGAAGTTGATAACGAGGATTTATGATTAAAAGAATCATATTATTTTTGAATCGTCCTGACATACTCCCCATGAATCAATTCGGGGGCACTCTCCTCACAATACGGTAGATTTATGGAAATCTTTTTCTCTAATTTCAAGTGGTGCAGGAAGGTTATTGGAGGTAGATGGGAAAGATGGCATATTGAATGCGTACACTCTGTGGAATGGATTAAATGGGATTCTAGAACGCAAGGAAGACCTGGTTCTGGATTTGGAACGCCTTCGGTTGAGGAATATTGAAAGGTTTGTATGACAGAACATAGTGTAATTAATATTTGTATAGCTCAGATTAAAGTTATTGCTGGTCAACCAAGAATCAACACCGAAAAAATTCTTAAAAAGATAGAAGAAGCAAAAACGGCTAAAGTTGATTTAATCATTTTCAGTGAGATGGTAGTATCTGGATATGTTATCGGGGATATGTGGGAGCGTAATGATTTCTTAGAAGAATGTAAACGTTGTGGTGAGGAAATCATCTATGCTTCAAAAAATATTGCCGTAGCATTCGGGAACATTGATGTAGATGATGAAGAAACCAATGAGGACGGCAGAGTTCGCAAATATAATTCGTGTTTTATCGCTAGGGATGGGCATCTTGTTTCGGTAGTTTGTAAAACGCTTCAACCAAATTACCGTTTGTTTGACGACAATAGGCATTTTTATGACAAGCGTAAACTGATACATGATGGATTTAATTTTGCTAGAGACATTACCGATGAAGATGTGATTAAATCTGACGCATATTATAATTATGTTGAAGAACGTTATAAGCCATCTGTTAGAATCAATGGAGTAAATATTGGGTTTTTGCTTTGCGAAGATTCTTGGGACACAGATTATTCTTTTCATCCTATTGACATATTAGCTCCTAAATGTGATATGATAGTTAATATTAGTTGCTCGCCTTTTACAATGGGTAAAAACGATAAGAGAGATAGAGTATTTACAAATCATGCCATTAAGCACAAAAAGCCGATAATATATGTAAATAATGTTGGAATTCAAAATAACGGTAAAACTTTATACACATTTGACGGAAACAGTGGAATTTATGATCGTGGAGGACTATTTTCCAGTATCGCGGAATCTTTTGAAGAATGTTGTTGCAATAAAATCATAACGACTAACTATCAGAAATCAGTTGTTCCATTAACCAAGAACCCAAGCGATATCGAAATGCTTTATAAATGTCTTAGATATGGCATTAAAGAGTTTATAGATCAAATAGGCGTTAAAAAGGTTGTAATAGGGGCATCTGGTGGAATTGATTCTGCGGTTGTAGCGGCATTATTCAGCTCAGTTATGCCTAATCCAAAGGAAGATTTATATCTTGTTAACATGCCAACAAAATTCAATTCTGAAAAGACAAGGATGCTAGCGGAACAATTGGCTCGTAATATTGGTTGTAAATATTATGTAGTACCAATTGAAGACAGTGCAAATTCTACTAGGGAGCAATTACAGTCATTGGGTTTCGAAGTCAGTAATTTTTGTTTTGAGAATATTCAGGCTAGAGATCGTTCAGCAAGAGTTTTGTCCGCTATAGCTTCTTCTGTAGGTGGCGTTTTTACTTGTAATGCGAATAAATCTGAAATGACAGTCGGATATACAACATTATATGGAGACCTTGGTGGATTCTTTGCTCCATTAGCAGATGTATGGAAAACAGATGTCTATAAACTCGCTAATTATATCAATGAGATTAATGGGGAATATGCAATTCCTTCGGGAAGTATAACTGTAAAACCTTCTGCTGAATTAAGTGAAAAACAAGATGTTACAAAGGGTCTTGGTGATCCATTAATTTATGAATATCATGATTTGTTATTCAAGAGTTGGGTGGAAAGATGGAGCAGGGCAACACCAGCCGATATATTGCAATGGCTTTCAGACAAGATATTAGAAGAGAAATTAGGCTGTGATTATGATATTGTAGCGAAACATTTCAAAGGTGAACTTTCTTTGTTTATAGAAGATATGGAAAAATGGTGGAATCTTTTTGACGGATTCGCTTTTGCTAAACGTATTCAGGCTCCTCCTGTATTGGCAACCAGTCGCCGAGCTTACGGTTTTGATCTTAGGGAATCTCAAACCGCCCCTTTTTATAGTAAGAGATATTTTGATTTAAAAAATGAATTGTTGTTGAAAACGTCTAAAGAAGAACGGGTTAAGACAATTTTAGACAAACTTCCTAAAGAAGATATAATTGCACTTAAAGATTATTGGAAAGTTGTTTAATTCTTAAAGGAAAATTAAATTAGAATTTAGAATAAGTAGTTATGAGTACTATAATCACAACTACAATAGATGGTTTTCCAGTAGAACTAGAAGTCTTTAATTCAACAATAGTTAAAGTCTTGAAGGTTGGTAACGAGGAAAAACCAGCGACAGAATCAGAGTTCAACGCAATTGTTGATAAGATAAACAATACTCCTACGGAGATGATTCAAAATCTTATAACAAGCCTGACTACTGTTCCAGAAGGTAAACAGTGGTGGGAATCAAGAATCGTATGGGTTAATATAATTGCAATTGTTGGTGCGATAAGTGCCTATTTTGGTTTACCTATCCATATAGAGCCAGAACTTGCCATGACTGTTTATCCGTTGATTCTAGGTCTGATTAATGTTTATTTACGTAATAAAACAGATAAACCAATAATTCATCCAATAATTCATCGAAAAAAAACTTGAAATTCATAATTCTTTTGGTATAATAGAAACCTAAGGTTCAGGTTTAACTATAACAAAAGGAGTATGTCATGAGTGATGCAGCAAAAGGTTGTGCAGGTTGTTTGTTGGTTTTATTTGCATTAGTAGTAATTGTTTTCTATCCACTCGCTGTTATTTGGGCATTAAACGTAATATTCCCTGTTTTGGCACTGGCATACACATTTAAAATGTGGTTAGCTATATCAATTCTTAGCGGTATGGTCTCTGGATTTCTTGCTGGAATTATTACTGGCTTCGTTAAGGCATTTAGCTGAATAATCATTGTCCAATAGAAAGGAAATTCAATGTTTAAAACAAATGTACTCAATGTTAATGGTGTCCGTGTCTTACATATCAAAAATTCAAGTCCAGTATCATTTGTTGGAATCGCTGTAAAAAATGGTTCTAACTATGAGAAGCCCAGTCAGGAAGGCTTGTCACATTTTTGCGAGCATATGTTCTTCAAAGGAACTACAAATAGAAACTATGAACAGATTAATCAGGAATTTGCACTAATAGGAGCAGATCCAAATGCATATACAAGCAATACCTTCGTAATGTATCATCTTACGTTACCTAAGAAAAATGTATCTAAGGCATTTAATTTGTTAAGTGACATGTTCTTTAATTCAACTTTCGAACAAAGCGAAATTGAAAAAGAAAAAACAGTCATTAATGAAGAAATAAATATGTATGATGACAATCCTATGTGTTGGTTTAGCGATTATGTAGGCAGAACCGTATTCAACCGTTCTATTGGTCATCCTATTATCGGCACAAAAGAAGTTGTTAATGCAGTTACTTCCAAAAAGATACAGGCTTATCTTAACGGTACAATCAATATTAAAAATTTCATGGTGGTAATTGTTGGCAATCATACCGAAAAAGAATTGGTGAAAATGATTTCGCAGGATCTTCCTAAAACCCATGAATATCTTAAGGATGGTTTAGCTAATGCATATACTGGTTCAATGTGGAAAAGTAAATTAGATTTTTCGCAACCCATTGGAGTTGAAAATGTAAATGCTTTGCAGAGTGCAGTTAATATAATTTATCCTTATTGTTCAGAGGGAAGTGATAACTATTTTGCCAGTAAGTTACTCATTAATGTAATTGGTGGCGGTATGTACTCTTATATGTTTAATGAGATACGAGAGAAGCTAGGACTTGCTTATGCAACGGGGGCTTATAGGTACGGCATGGAATATGGCAGAATTGATGCATTGGCGTTATATGCGTATTTGGATGCTAAAAACATTGATTTATTTTTTGATAGCATAGATAGGGTTTTGAATCACGTCGCTGTTGCTGGTATTGATAAAACAATTTTTGATTGTGCAAAGATTAGTCTTATATCAAATATTGCAAAGAATTCGGAAACATCTGAAGGATTATCAAGTAATTACAAAGCGTTTTTCGAAAGTGATAACGATATGAATGATAAGTTGAAGCAGATTGAAAAAATCAAGATCGAAGATTGTAACGATTTACTAAACAATACTCTTGCTGAAAAGCGTATTCGAATTTATATGAAATCAACAAAGACTGCTTGATTTTGTAATAGTTAACTGTAAAATACAAAGGAGAAAAAATGACAGAACCAAAGCTTACATTATTGGACAATGACGAAGGAACAGAAGAAGTTACTCCAGAGACACGAGTAATTTATGAAGTAAAAAATTATACTGATGGTGAAGGTCGTACAATTATAGGTAATTGTCCATTCAACTATTCATTACCCACTACTTATGTTGGTTCATTTATGGTTAATACGAATATGGGACCAGTTAGACTTAATATGGATTTTCCTGAAGGTTATAGTATTGCAGAATGTTTTGACGCCTTTGATAATCTCGCTCAAGAAACCGTCAAAAAGCTTCAGGAAGAAGAAATGAACAAGAGTCGTATTGTAACTCCAAATCAAATGAGAAAACAAGGAAGTTTCCATGTCTGAGAAAAACAAAAAAGCGTTAAAATAGAATCAACACATCTTCAACAAGCAATGCTGGACTCCATATCGGATACTTTTTCTAAATTGGGATGCTCTACAATTCAATTCGGTGCAAAAGGCAAAACATTCATCGACACAAAAAAGAAACAGCTTAGAAAAAAGATTTAATTTCAAAATACTCCTAAGATTAATGTCTGGTTAATCGTTTAAGCATTGAAGACTAATTCAATCTAAGGAGTAAAAATGACAAATGAAACAAATCCCGTAGAGCAAGACATTAATGATTTCATTGAACCAGATTTAATGAAAATATTTGACGAATTGTCTTTTAAAGAAAAATGGGCACAAGTTAGAGAATGGTTAAAAGAGCCTAAAGATAGTGGGAAATATAAATGGGCAAAACTTCAAATGCTTCGTTTATTGTCTCCTGTTCTTTCGGTTGTTGTTCCTCTCGTAGCAATAGGTTTAATGGTTTTACTTTCCAATATCAAGCCAGAACAGAATCAATCGATTGTCGTTAATGTAATTGAGCCAACACCTATAGAAGAATTGGAAGAGATAATTGAAGAGCCTGTTCAAGAAATAATAGAAACTCCTATTATCACAGAAATTCAAACGGATGTAATGGCTGAATGTCCTTCACTTCCAACTGACACGATTTCTCCTCCTGCTGAAGTAGCTAGCGTACAACCAGCCCCATTTGATTCTGTGGCTATAATTAAAAGTCCCGTTATGATGAAGTCTATTATGGGAAGTCGAAATCCTGGTGCTCAAGGTGCGGCTATTGGAAAGTATGGCGGAAGTGATAAAACGCAATTAGCCGTTTTAAGAGCTTTGCGTTGGTTGGCTAAAAATCAGAATACAGACGGAACATGGGGAAAAGATAAACCAGCCATGACAGCGTTAGCAGTACTTGCCTATTTAGCTCATGGTGATACTCCCTCTAGTGAAGAGTTTGGTTCTGTTGTAGAAAGGGCATTAAGATATTTAATTGAAGCACAAGAACCTAGCGGAAGATTTAAGGGCAGAGACGGTCATGATTATACTCATCCAATCGTCACTTATGCCATATCGGAAGCTTATGGAATGACTAAGAATCCAACTCTAAAAGAAGTTGCTATTAATGCTTTAAAAGTTATTGTAAAGGGGCAAAATCAATCAGGCGGATTTAATTACGGTTTAGTTCCTAGTGAGCGAGACGATACATCTTATATGGCTTGGTGCGTTCAGGCTCTTAAAGCAGGTAAAATTGCTGAATTAGATTATGAGATTGAAGGTTATGGGAAATGTATGACCAATTCAATTAGAGGATTCAAAAAGAACTATGGAGAGAAAGACGGTTATGGTGGATTTGGATATGTAGGTCCAAGTAGTAATCATGGACTATCTGGTGCTGGCGTGTTATGTTTGCAGTTTTTAGGACAAGGTAAGAGCAAAGAAGTAAGAAATGCTTTGCCTATGCTTCAAAAGAATTTCGCATTTAACTGGGAAACACCACCTTCTGGCTCAGTTGTTTATTATTGGTACTACATTACTCAAGCGTGTTTTCAAGAGGGCGGGGCTATATGGGATGATTGGAATAAGCAATTTTCTCCAGCATTGGTTAAAGTTCAAAAAGTCATAGATAAGACTCAAAGTGGTTACGTTGACAATACAGGACAACCTCAAGACATAGGTTCTTGGATTTCTCCTGCTGCAAGTGAACATAATGGCGGGAACGGGGAGATGATGGATACAACGCTATGTGCTTTGCAATTAATGGTCTTTTACAGGTATCTTCCTAGTACTCAAAGAGTTGTTGATGATGAAATAAAACAAGAATTGAAGGACAACGATATAAAGATAGAAATAAATTAAAATATTTATTGAAATCGCTTGACATTGAATATACAATATGTAACGATATAGTAACATTGAAAGGAATGAGCATGAATACATACTCGAAACACGAAATATTACAAATGGCGAACAAATATAAAGAAGAACTGGAAGATCAAATAGAAATATATGATAAGTTCGTTGCAGAAAAAACAGCAGAAGCTAAATTTTACAGAAATTCACTATTTTTGGGTATATTTTCTAACCCACAAATAATTGAACAAATAAATTGCAGGATCATTGTATCGGCTATCGCACAAATACAACGCGATTTTAAAAATACATTTAGGAGTTTGTCTTCAATAAGTTCAATCAAAAAATATATTGCTGAAAAAAGAAAAATAAAAACAGAAATCAAACAACTAAGAAGTATAAACTTAAAATATGATGTGGTCAGAAAGAATCTAATAACAATGGAAAATCAAATAGCCTCTAACCTCGTTGATACCGTTATTGGATTGCCCCATTTAGCTAAATCAGAACTTCTTAATTATATCGCCATTAAGAAAATGTGGACAAAATTTGACATCCCATTATTGCCAAATTATAGTAGTTATATTTGTCCAACATTATGCAAGGGGGAATTAACAGTACGGTTGGGAAATATTGGAAGAACAATTACCAAAATAAATATGATTCAAGAAGACTTTGTGGATTATGATTTTGACCCAATATTTGATATATTAATTGAAAAAAGAGAATACCACTTGACTATGATTCAGGGAAGAATATAAATTACATTGAAAAATATTTATTGAAATCGCTTGACATTGAATTATGATTATGTAATGATATAGCAATATTGATTGAAAAACATTGGGAAGGAGAACTATGAGCGGAGATACAACTATTGGTAAATTTGATGTAATAAGATTAAAAGAAGCAATTGATATAATTCACAACAACAAAAAGTATCGTATTAAAAAACATAGTATTGGCGTAACACAATTTGAACCTTATGTCGGACATGGGGTTCTGTTTGAAGCCTTGCCAGAAAGAATTTTGGTTCCATTAGATGAGAATAACATGGAGTATGTTTTTGAAAATATAAGGACTACAATAAGGATACAACATGTAAGAGACGATGTTGGTTAATCTAAAAAATGAAACATTAGGAATAGTTATGAAAGAAAAACACGTATATGATTGTCCAAGGTGCGGCAAAGAAGTAGATGCGATGAACCCTGAAAATCAATTGCCTAAAAAAATATGTTATCAATGCCCGAATTGCAGTGGGATTATAAAAAAATGTGAAGCGTTAAAACTAATGGAAAAGAAAGATGGTATAAAAAGATGGTCAATAATAAATAGTTTAAAAGATAAAACCGACCCATTTACTGGAAAGAAACTTTGCGAGAAGGATGCAGGAAATGGATGGACAGAATTAGTTCCATGTGATAGTCTTTAAAATGCGAATTGAAAAATATTTATTTAAATCGCTTGACATTGAATATACAATATGTAACGATATAGCAATATTGATTGAAAAACATAGAAATCTTTAATGAAAAATGAATTACATCCTGTCGGAAGAAAATGCGAATGGTTAAGAGAAAAACCATCTCGTTATTTAATCGCTACAAATCCAAGTGGGAAATCGTACCAGAAGTGTGGACGTAAAGCGACAACTGAAACACAGGGCGGAACTCCATTGTGCTCTAAATGCTCTAAATTATATTTATATCAACATTGATTGAAAAACAAGAAAGGAATAATCATGGAAACCATCAAACAGTTGGAAGTTATACAAACAAAGAAAAATGGCGTATTTGTTAAAGAACGCTCCTCCAGAGAGTATTACGAAGTTAATCTTTCATTTTTTTTGTTTGACGGAAAACCACCAAAACGTTCCTTTAATAAGCATTGGTTCGTTTTAGAACAAGTCCCTTCTTTAATGCAGCAATATATTAAGCAAAAAGACATTAATCATAGATATGAATTAATTGACGCATCAATGACTTCAGAAAAAATACCTTTGGTTTTTAATCGGGAAGATGTGGCAGAGCGTGACGATAAGGAATACGATTGGTATTTTAAAAGTGAATATCAACATTTACGTTCTTTATATGCTCTTAAATCCGATCCTCAACCAGACAAATTAGAGGATGTACCTTTTGAAATAATTGCCAATATAACGTTGGATGAAGTGCAGGAACACAAAGGTTTTGAATTTCCTGTTTACAAAACCAATTATCAATCTGACGGAGAAACGAAAATAACGCAAAACGATGTCACTTATCAATTGCTGGATAGACTCGTTTTTCCAGATATTGTATTGCCAGAAAGACCGTGCAAATTAACAAGCAAACAAACCTTTGACATTATAAGAAAACATGTGAATGAGAATATAATTAGTAAATATGCAAAAATTACATCCGATTATGCCTTCTGTTTTGGTGTATCAAAAGTAGTTCCTTTGCACGAGCCTCTTGTATATACCATTGACAAAAACGCTGGAACAAAAAGAAAACCTAAATTTGAAAAACGGTATCAAAACGCTAGAGATATTCCTGTATTTGAAATGACTCATGCGGAAGAAAAACATAGAGGATATACTTGCATTGAACCGTTTATAGGCGATAATCAAGAAGATTTGGAAAAGGATATTAAGACATATCTTGATAAATTAATGGATTTTATTAATGATCCATTGGAAGAATGTCCTCATTGTAATGGCAAGGGCGTAATTTTAAACAAATCGCTTGACATTAAATGATGATTATGTAATGATATAGCCATATTGATTGAAAAACATTGTATGAAACAAAGAAAGGAGAGCGTATTATGTCGAATGTATTAGAGAAGACGTATCTCATTTGTGTTGAACAGGGTGCAGATACAAATCATAATAAATTCTGGACTTCATCTTTAATGGATGACAATTCCGTATTTGTTGAATGGGGTCGCGTCGGTAAAACAGCTCAAAATCAGACTAAGACCTTTGGTAGCCAAACTCAGGCTCGTTCATTTATAGCCTCTAAACGCAGCGAAAAAGAGAAGAAAGGTTATGAAGAGATAGAAATCCTCTCTAACGTACCTGCAAGTAATAACAACGTTCAGGTTAAATCTATTAATACTAGCGAACTAAAGCAGGTTGCAAAGTCTCAAATCAAGCATACCAATAAGATTGTAGCTTCTTTGATTGAATATTTGACAAAAGTGAATGCCCACAAAATTATGGACGCAACACGCGGGGCTATTAAATTTAATGAAACAACGGGGCTATATTCTACCGCACTTGGATGTGTAGGACAATCTAGCATTGATGAAGCAAACCGCATTCTAATCGAAATTGGCGATCTTGTTGCGAATGGTAAGCAGAAGAATCAAGATATAATGGATTTGTCTCAAAAGTATTTGCGTTATATTCCTACAGATATTGGAATGCGTAGATTTGATCCTACTTTGTTTTGGCGTAGTCTTGATGAAGTTCAGGCTCAAAAGCAGATTGTTGATGCTCTTCAGGCTTCTTTGATTTCTGCCACAACGATTAAGCCTGACGCTTCTGTAAAAACTGACGTTGTTGAGCAGAAGGTTTTTGATGTGCAGCTTGATTTGATTGAAGATGGTAAAATAATTGATTCAATTAGGAAGTTTTACGAGAATTCCAAGGGTTCTCATTCTGATGTCAAGTCATATAAGGTTAAAACTGTATATGGGGTTGATATCGCATCTGAAAGATTAGAATTTAAGAACCATGGCGCGAAGATGGATAATATTTGGACATTGTGGCATGGAACCAAAGAAAGCAATCTGTTAAGCATACTCCGAGCGGGGCTAATAATACCTCCAGCTTCTTCAAGTCATTGTACTGGAAGGCTTTACGGAGACGGCGTTTATGGCTCTAGTATGAGCACTAAGTCTTTACGTTATGCTACTGGAGCTTGGGGAGGTGGCGCAAGCGATAGAACTTTTATGTTTGTAATGGATATGGCGATGGGTAAATATTATGAACCTAATCGGGGGACATATACTTCTGTGCGTTATCCTGTAAAAGGGTTTGATTCTACTTTCGCCAAAGCTGGAGTAGGCGGAGTAATGAATGACGAAATGATTGTTTATAGAACGGATCAGGTGCAGTTGAAATATCTGGTTGAATTCTCTAAATAAAGGGGAAAAATGAGTGAGATTAAGACCAGAGGAGATATGCTTGATTATATTACGAAATGTGCCAAAGAGTATAGCGTTAAATGCAAAGAATCTATAATCAGGAATTCGCATATGAACGATTTAGACGAATCTGATTTTGATATTGATCAGATATATATTGATGCTATATTGGTAGATTTTGTCAATTATATTGGGATGCAGCAATGTATGGATTGGGGATTATATACGCGAGATTTGAAGAAAAATGAAGAGATAACGAATGAATCCGCATAATTTGGACGAACATACGCATAATTGTATATGGAATAACGCAAAGATGGTTCAGTATCGATTGCCAAAAAAAGTTATCGATGGTAAATATTATTGCGAAGTAGACAACCTTGCTGATATAGTAGAAAATGTTATATATCGAAGTATTTATGGTGACTGTTTGGATGCGAAAAAAATGGACGAAATTATTAATCGTTGTGCGGAAGGAGTTAAACATGGAATATCTAAAGAAATTAGTGCCGTTAAATAATTGTCATCCCGAATGCATTGCTGTTGATTCAGTCCTTCGGGAAATGATTGGTTCTAAAATTATTAATGCTGGTTTTATTGAAAATTGTCGTGAGGGTGGCATGACATTTGATTTTGAGAAAGATGGAGTTGTAACAAGAGTTGTATTTGGTTACAATGAGCTTGGAGCATGGATTGAATTTAAAGGCGAATTGGAGGCTATTGACAAGGAATAAATCATGGAAACCAAAAAGTGGGAAATAGAATACGATAATTGGGGAGAAGACGGTTTTTCTGAGTGGTGGCATGTTACCAATGGAGAAAAATCATTCAAATGTTATGAAGAGGAAGATGCAAAATGGTTGCAATATATTTTAACTGCTCATGCAAATAGAAGCATTGGAGTATATTAAGGATGGATAAAATATGCATAAAATAAAGCTTATGAAGTTGGAACGTAAGGATGGACTTTTAGAGTGTATATTCGAAGTTTATCATGACAATGGGAAAACTATTCTTACACAAAATATATTGGCGACCAAAAGCGGCGACAAAATATGGGATTTTAGTTATAAGATGGAAGGTTTGCAATGTTTTGAAAATTTAAATGAGGGTTTTAAGGCAATTGGGTTGTGGTTCCAAAGGCTGTCGGTGGCATTAATGAATGTTGATGAAGGGGTTGCATCTAGCGTCCCATTCGAAATCACATTTTAATAAGGAGAATCATGGGGGTATATAGTACATTGGACATTACAAGAAATCGGGCTAAACAATATATTAACGTAATATTGAATTCAGAATTATCGGATGAACAAATCCACGATATAATGAATGTTTTGTTGGAGCCGATGTTATATAATTGCCGTATCGTTCCAGATGACACTGAAGAAAATGACGACAAGTGTTTACACTTTTAAAAATAGTTATTGACTTTTGTTTTAAATCTGTTATTATTGGTTTAAATTAACAATGAGAAAGGATAGATTATGTTTGGATGTAAGCACAATTGGGAAGTGATTTCAAATGAGATAACAGAGAGTAAATTTGAACATTCAATAAAACAAATTAGAATTTTAGGGACTACGACTAAGACTGGACTCCCTTGGCAACTTTGCGATGCGACTAGAAAAAATATTCAGATTATTCAATGTAAAAAATGTGGTCAATTGAAACGATTTGTAACTGAAATATGAAAAAAAGACAATATATTTATATAATAACTTGCCTATATGACATACCGCCTTATTGCGACAATTCCATTAGTCCCTCAGAAAGAAAAAAGAAAACCAAAGAATATTGGTCACATGGCGGAAATAGAACTGTTGGTTGGTGCAAAAAGCCAGAAGATGCTAAAAATATTGTAGAAAATAATCAATGTGACATTCATGAGTGTTCTTATAAGTATGTAGTTATTGAAAAAGTTTCTGATGGCGTTTATGGATCTCGTATTGGTAATTGTGAACAGTGGTATGAATGGAATGAGACTGAAAATAAATATATGCCGATTGCTAAGCCTGAACAACTTAAACATATAATTGGATTTAGTATTGGTTGAAAAACATTGGATAATTAGAAAGGCAAATATGACTGAAATTAATTATGATTTTGAAAAACGTATAGGACTTATTGAAAAAGTTTTGAACGCATTAAATGACGATCAAGTTAAAGATATTAAGTCAAATTGCAAACCATATCTTTATATTATTAAAGAAGATAGGTTTCTCGTTCTTGACGCTCCTACCGTAAAAGTATGTATCTCTGAGAAATACAATTATACGTTCGACAAGATAAATGGTGATTTTAAACGTTGGGGAAAAACATATGAAGATGATCCAGAATTTTCACCTGTATTCGCTGAAATTGCAGATATTGAAATTACGACATCTTGTACTGGAGCGTTAACTAAGATAAACGGTAAAGAGATTCGTAAACCATGTGCATTTTGCTACAAGAGCAATACGCCAAATGGTTACAATATGAGTTTTGAAACATTTAAGAAAATCATAGACAAGACTCCAAAGCTTTTAACGCAAGTGGCTTTTGGTATTGATTCTACTGCTACTTCTAATCATGATTTATGGAAGATGGCGGCTTATTGCAGAGAAATGGGCATTATTCCTAATGTTACGGTTGCAGATGTAAGTGATGAAGTTGCAGATAAGTTAGCTGAAGTCATGGGAGCGGTTGCAGTTAGTTTATACGACGATAAAAACGTATGTTATGATACTGTACAGCGACTTGTAAGTAGAGGGATGAAGCAAATTAATATCCATGTCATGATAAGCGTGGAAAGTTACGGGAGAACGGTTCAGGCTATTAATGATATGACAACCGATCCAAGACTAAACGGGATGAATGCGATAGTCATGCTTTCATTGAAGAAAAAAGGTCGTGGGGTTGGATTTACTTCATTGACTTCTGAACAATATAAGTCTCTCGTTGATTTGGCGTTGGATAAAAAGATTAAATTCGGGTTTGATAGTTGCGGTTGTAAAAAGTTTTTCTACGCAGTTAAAGACCATCCTAATTACAATGAGTTCAAGGAAGTTGGGGAGCCTTGCGAGTCTACATGTTTCAGTTGGTATATTGGGGCTGATGCAAAATGTTATCCATGCAGTTTTTGCGAGCATATCAAGGGGTGGGAAGATGGGATTGATGTAGCTAATTGTGATGATTTCATAAATGATGTATGGTATGACGAAAGAATGAAAGCGTTTCGTTCAAAATTAATCAATAATGTTGACAGTGTACATGGGGCGAGGGAGTGTCCTGTTTTTGAAATCTGAAATTCTTTCTTGATTTATGATTGATGGATTGTTGTATAATATTAAAAAGGAGAATTATGATTAAATATCAAGCGGAGAGAGGTGTGAAGCCGAATGTTGAAACTAAAATTTTTAATTCAATAGAAGAGTTAGTTGATAGTGGATTTGATTATGACTATTATCATAAAATTGATATTTTAGAGACACATATCTCAGAACGGTATAAAAATGAGTTAAAAGGAGTTAAATGAAAATTAGAAATGGATTTGTTAGTAATTCCAGTTCTGCCAGTTTTATTGTAAATTGGCGGATTAAGAGATTTGGGAAGGAATTTACAGTTCGTGGGGCGCTTTCAAATTTATATGAGATTAGCACTTATTATAAAGATAGTGATGAATACAATTTCAGTGAACGCGACAGAGAAGACCATGAAGATATCATTCGTAGGATTGAAAAACGGACACATAAGAATGAAGATGGTACATTCACTTCAGAGTTTGTTACGTCAACGTTTAATAGTTATAGTGATTTTGGTGAGGCTGCACAATCTTTATTGCTTTATGTTATGGCATGTGACCAATCCGAAGTTATTGATGTCAAAGTAGATAGAGATTAATAAGGAGTAAAAATGAAGATTAGAAATGGATTTGTAAGTAATAGCAGCAGCAGTTCTTTTATAATTTACGTAAAAGATGAAAGTATGTCTCTGGAAGAACTAAAGGCTAAAACGATTCGAACAATGGAAAATTCTCGTGAGCCAGATGAAGAGGAAAGAGAGTGGAACTTAAATAGGGCTCAACAGATCGCCGAAGAAGGTCGTTATATGGCTTTGAAGACCAGAGTTGAACGTGGATCAGAAGAAGCCATCAATGATATAATACCTAAGATATTAGAGATTTTTGGAATTGAAAAAGACAAATTAACATATGAGTTTATAGAATAAGGAGAGCAAATGAAACGGTTTTGGTTATTTCAATGCAACGAATGGGAACCAATTGGTGGATTGTCTGATTTAGATGCTATAGGGGATGACATTGAAGAACTAAAGTGTAAAGCTTGTTCGTTGGATGAAGCGTGGATAGTTGATACACGAACTTGGACTAAAATTGTTATAGGGCACAAACGTTGGCCGACTAATAAATACAATTGGAAAAATGTTAACGAGCCTATTGAAATATTACAGGGTGAAGTATGAAAATTCGAAACGGATTTGTAAGTAACAGTTCGACATCAAGTTTTATATGTTGCGTTTGTGGTGAGACATATACTGGTCATGAAGCTTCTCCAAAAGATTTTGATTGCGTTGAATGTGAGAATGGGCACATTATATGCGATGGGCATTTGAAATTTGATAATTCTGAATTAACTGATGAGAAATTGAAAGAAATGGAGTATGGTGAATATTCCATGCATGTACTACAGTGTCCTATTTGTCAATTTGATGAATACTGCGATAGCGAGATGGCAAGATATTTAGAGAAAACCAGAGGAATTAGTCGAGATGAAGTTTTCGCAAAAGTCAAAGAACTAAATAAGAGAAGAAAGAAATTGTATGATTCAGAATATGTCTCATATATATGTGAAAAATTCAATACGACAGATAGTTCGTTTTTACGCGAAATTAAAGAGAAATTTGAAAAATGGGATAGTTATAGTGAATTCATAAGAAGTAAGGAGTAACAATGAAAACAAGAAATGGGTTTGTAAGTAATTCAAGTAGTTCATCTTTTGTTATTTATAAAAAAGATTTGACAACTAAGCAAATTTATAGTATTAACAATCATATTGAAATCGCAGAAGATTTAGGCATCAAAACTTGGGATTCTCCATGGGATATAATGGAAAACGACAAATCTATAGAAGGTTACACTTATATGGATAATTTCGATATGCGCGAGTTTTTAGAAAAGATAGGAGTTGATAGCGATAAAGTTACTTGGGACTACGAACAAGATGTATGGGAGGATAAAAAATGAAAGTACGAAACGGTTTTGTAAGTAATAGTAGTAGTTCAAGTTTTATCATAGCTATAGCTCAAATAATAAATCGTGAAAAAGTTAATAGTTGGATTAGCGGTCTTAGTTTAGATTCGTATGAGTACACTATACAAAAAGTTAAAGATCTTAATGATAAATATGGGAAAATATATATAAATAATAAAGGTGATATCATTTCTCATAATTTTCAAACTACAGTCTATCTATCTGACTGTCGGATAAATAGCGAGGATGAAATTTTAGCGATCAATATTGT